>Ga0207032_1013_pt1 | contig 70641 bp, 57 predicted proteins | sample Alteio_BWMinCont_38_FD_153308 | JGI IMG/M metagenome (GOLD analysis project Ga0207032, IMG submission 153308) | Enriched cells from forest soil in Barre Woods Harvard Forest LTER site, Petersham, Massachusetts, United States -... | ecosystem: Environmental > Terrestrial > Soil > Temperate forest >... | reverse complement strand
ATAAAAAGAATTCTCCTTATTAAATGAGAGACAAAGATAATCAGAATTTCGTTCAAATATTACCGATTTGGGCATTAGGAACAGATTGAACGAACTTAGGTTTGTAAATTAAATGGTACTTTTGTTTTAAGAGGATTGGAAATCCTTCAGACAAAAAACAATATGAATACTAATTTGCTTTTTCCCATTTTAATTCCTGCTATTATCGCTATTATATCGTGGTTTATAATTGCATATTACAACAGGAAACTTGAAATTTTCAAGAAGTTACTTGATTTAAGAATACAATGCTTCTTTGAGACTCTTGAGCTATTTGAAATATTAGCGAAATTAGCCCAACCTAATATAGTCTGGCAAAATCATCCTTTGTGGCCCCGACATGAAGAATTAACTACTAATATCAGGATACATTTAAAGGCTTGTGGTAAAGAAGATGAAATAAAAAAATATGATGAATTTGGTGATGCTTTAGGAACAAAGAATTTAGTTTTAGCTAATAAAGCATTTGTTGAATTACAAAAACTATTTAAAAACAATCTTCGTAAAGAACTCGGATTAAAGAGCTTACAAAATTGAAAACTTTGATCATGTTAAGTGCAGTTAAATTGGAACCTCACCCTTTCCAAACTCACCAGATTTATCGGATTTTTTTCTGAATCAGGATTCTCAGGATTATAGAATTTTCAGGAATTCGTAAGTATGGCAATATAGACCAGGAATCCTGTTCATCCCCAAATTCTGCAAATCCTGATTCAGAGAATTTTAACCCTTTTCAAGCTCACTAAATTTATGGGATTGGCGTTCAAACCGCTAACCCCATTGCCGACCAGCCGGATCACTTTATCATAAAACAAAACCATAACCGGCGCATCATCCATTACAATATCCTGCATCTGCATGTAATCCTGGTTTCGTTTCTGGTCGTTAGGTTCTGTTAAAGCAGCTTCATAGAGCCTGTCAAATTCCGCATTTTTGAAATGGTAATAATTTGGTCCGTTGGGCGACCAGTTTTTAGAATAGAAAACCGATAAAAAATTCTCCGGATCAGCATAATCCGCCACCCATGATGCCCGGAAAAAGTTGGTTTTCGACTGGGTTTTCAGGTCACTCAAAGAACTGCCGGGTACATTTTCGATATTTGTTTTGACACCTATATCTTCCAGTTCTTTCTGGATAAATACGGCAAGGTCAAGATAATTGCTGGTTGTAGATAGCGTAATCGGCTCATTGGCTGTATAATGAATCTCTTTGAGTAATTCCCTGGCCTTTCCTGGATTGTACTCATAGTATTTTTTAGAACCGGGCAGGAGATAAGGCGGAACAAAGCCATATTCCCCGGCATCTACCGTATTGTTTTTCAGGTATCGGATCATTTTAACGCGGTCAATAGCATAATTCATGGCCTGTCTGAGTTTTTTATTGGTCAATGGTGTATGGTCTATGGCTTTATCCACCAGTATCCCGATAAACTCTGTATTCAGGTAGGGGATTTCTTCAAATTTGAATTTCCCTCTGAATTGTTGTCGCAATTTGCCATCGCTTGTTAATAAATTATCCTTAAAACTCGGGTCCAGCCCGATCATCATGCTTTGTTCGCCTTTGATAAAACTGAAAAACTCATCCTGTTTGCTGGGATTAAATGAAACCACAACGGCATCCAGGTAGGGCAGGGGATTCTCAAAATAATGGGGGTTGCTGTGCAATATAATTTTCTCACCTTCATAATAGTATTTCAAACAAAAGGGGCCGGTACCTATTACATGGTTGCGGAATTCCGATCCATAAAATTCCACAATTTCATGCGGAACAATGGAGCAGTACTTCAAAGTGAGCAATTGCAGAAAAGGCCGGTAGGGCTTTTCGAGTTTAATAATGAAAACAGTATCATTTGGGGCATAAAACCCATATTCATGTTTAATATTATCGTACAAAACTTTATCATGAAACACCCAGGCACCCGGCGAGGCGGTTTTGGAATTCAGAATGCGGTTAAAGCTGTATTTAATATCGGATGCGACCATTTTTCGGCCTTTTCCTCCGGCAAAATGGGCCTCATCCTGGAAATAAACATCGTTTCTGAGATGAAAAGTATAAGTTTTCCCATCCGGACTGATCTCCCAGCTTTTGGCAAGCGAAGCCTGGATATGAAGACTGTCGTCGAGTTCTACGAGAGTGTTGAAAACCTGGTTCACCAGCCAGATATTGGATTGGGTTTTGGCATAGGCAGGGTCGAGCGAATTGAAGCCCGCTGCAATATTCCAATAGAAAATATTCTTATCATTACGGTCCTTATTCCGGCATCCGCTGGTCAAAAAAAGAGCCGCCAAAAAAAAGATAATCAGACTCCTTGTCATAAGGCTAAATGTTGTAATTTAGCAGGTCTAAAAAAAAGTTCATCGCGGCAAATTAAGTCATTTTTCCAATGAAAGTTACGTATTTCGGTCACTCTTGTTTTTCTGTGGAGATTGGAGGGAAGGTGCTGCTTTTTGATCCTTTCATCCGTCCGAACGAGCTGGCCTCTCACGTTGATGTGGCTTCTTTACGTCCTGATTATATCCTCGTCAGTCACGGACATTGGGACCATATGGCGGATGTCGTTGAAATAGCAGGTAACTCAAATGCTACCTTGATCTGCAATTTTGAAATAGGGACCTGGTTTGGAGGGAAAGGGGTTAAAAATATTGTCCAGATGAATATCGGTGGAAAACATAGTTTTGAATGGGGAAATGTGAAATTAACGAGTGCCATTCATTCCAGCAGTTTGCCTGATAACAGCTATGGGGGTGTTGCCAGTGGATTCCTGATCAGTTCAGAAGAGGGTAATTTTTATTATTCAGGAGATACAGCGCTTACCATGGACATGGAGTTAATTGGTAAATACCATCATAATGATTTTGCCGTTCTGCCCATAGGGGATAATTTTACCATGGACATCAACAATGCCCTGATTTGTGCTGATATGATCAAATGCAACAGGATTATCGGGGTACATTATGATACTTTTCCCGTAATAGGAATTGACAAGGAAGCAGCGGTCGAAAAATTTGTTGCAGCAGGTAAGGAATTAATATTGATAAATATAGCAGCTTCTGTAGATATGGAAGTCCGCACGAAAATAACAGCACACTAAAACCATTTATGGGAAAAATTATAGCGATAGCCAACCAGAAAGGCGGCGTAGGAAAAACGACAACCACAATCAATCTCGCCGCATCTTTTGCTGCATTGGAATTCCGGACACTGATCATTGACGCAGATCCACAGGCGAACTCCACTTCAGGCCTGGGTTTTGATCCGAAAGAGGTACGCACCAGCATTTATGAGACCATTATAGATGATGTGGATGCGCATGAGGCGATTATAGAAACCGAAATTCCGTTTCTGCATATCATACCATCTCATATAGATCTGGTAGGTGCAGAAATTGAACTCATTAATATGACCGACCGCGAATGGATGATGAAAAGATCGGTCGAAAAAATAAAGGATGACTATGATTTTATCCTGATTGATTGTTCACCATCTCTCGGTATTATTACGGTAAATGCATTGACTGCTGCAGATTCGATTATCATACCGGTACAATGCGAATATTTTGCATTGGAAGGTTTGGGCAAATTGCTCAATACCATCAAAATCGTGCAGAACAATCTTAACCCTGCCCTGGAAATTGAAGGGATCCTGCTCACTATGTATGATTCAAGAGTAAGGTTATCGAACCAGGTAGTAGAAGAAGTAAGGACTCATTTCCAGAAGTTGGTATTCGATACCATTATCCAGCGCAATATCAGGCTGAGTGAGGCGCCAAGTTTCGGCCTTCCTGCGCTGCTTTATGATGCCAACTCCAAAGGATCCATAAACCATATTAACCTGGCCAAAGAAATATTAATCAAAAACGGATTGATGCCGGTAGACGAAGAAGTACAAACAGAGAAAACAATATAATGAGCAATACAAATAATAAAAGACCGGCACTGGGCAAAGGATTAACAGCCCTGTTGTCTGACAACAAAACCGATATCACGGGTAAAAATTCACCCTCACTCAACAGCATCGCGGATATAAAAATCAGTGAAATTGAGGCCAACCCATTCCAGCCCAGGCTTGAATTTGAAGAAGGAGCGCTGGATGAACTGACCGAATCCATAAAAACGCATGGCATTATCCAGCCTATTACCGTAAGGAAAGTAGGTAACGGGAAATACGAGATCATTTCCGGTGAAAGAAGGACTAGGGCATCTATCAGGGCGGGATTAAAAACCATACCGGCTTATGTGCGTGTGGCCAATGACCAGAGTATGCTGGAAATGGCGCTGATCGAAAACATTCACCGGGAAAACCTGAATGCGATAGAAATTGCCCTGAGTTACAAACGCCTGCTGGAAGAATGCAAACTAAACCAGGAAGAACTGGCCGACAGGGTAGGAAAGAACCGCTCTACGGTGACCAACTACCTGCGCTTATTGAAACTGCCTGAAGAAATACAAATCGCATTGCGCGATGCCCAGATCACCATGGGCCATGCAAGGGCCTTGATCAATATTAATGACAGCAATCTGCAGTTGGAGATGCTTTATGAAGTCATAGACCATGACCTGAATGTAAGGCAGATAGAGCAGTTGGTAAAAGCCAGAACCTCATCACAGGTCACCACGCGTAAAAAAACAGAACCCGTAGCCATTCCAGAATCCGTTAAAGAATGGGAAAAGCGTTTTTCAGGACTCATTGAGCGTGCGATCAAGATCCGTCAAAAGAACAAAGGCAACGGCGAACTCATCATTCCTTTCAAAAACGAAGAAGAATTATCGAAGCTGGCGAGCATGTTGGAGAAGAATTAAGGTTTGGGAGGGCTAAAGGCTGTGGGCTTGGGGATTTGTAGACTGGAGGAATAGGAAGAAGTAGTCATAGAAAAAGCTCGGGGTAAGTCAGTGTATTCATTCAATAGTTAGTTTTGTGCAAAGGTTTTAACAAGAAATAATGCAACTTAGATTTTTCATTGTTATATTTGCAATTGTATCTTTATTAGCTTGTTCTAAGCGGGATATAATGTTTAGGAAGGAATGTGATACCGTAGTAAACAATTCGAATTTCAATCCAAAAATCTTGTATTTCAGGTGGGAAAATGATCAGATGATCGTTACATTAAGATTGGGTTCACCTATTAATAGAGATGCAAATTTTATTTTTGACACAGGAGGGATGACTATTTTATCCAAGGAGTTTTGTGACGAAAATCATATTCCATACACGCAGAATTTTTACAATAAAGGCTTCAGTACTGGATTTGGGAAATACTCTGAATCTGAAACCAGACAATACATTGCAAATAATATTAATTTTAATTTGGATGGTTTAAAGATAACTAAGCCCAATATGATGGTAATGGATTTAAAAGCTGATTCTATTTATTCATGTATACCAATATGCGGTTTAATAGGAAGCGATTTCCTTTCTAAATTCGGTTTTTATGTTGATTTCCAAAAGCAGAAAATTATCTTATATGATAATCATTGGAATCGAGATTCAATTGATAATTTCGACTATCAGTTATTTTTTGAATCTACGCCAAATCAAAAATGTCCAGAGGTATTTCTTAAAATAAACGGAGTTAAAAATTATTTCCTTTGGGATTTAGGCGCTTCTGAAGATATAATGGTGGAATATGGAAAAAATGATAAGAATGCATTTGATAAATTCCGAAAATCACATTCCGAAATAGTATCCTATATAACAGCGAAGAATGTTTTTATTGATTTTCAAGGAGCTCCAGCCCTTCAGGATAGCTTTTTATATTATCTAAAAACAGATTCAATATTTTACGACCAGGAGGCAATTCATTGTACAGGTGCAGATGTTAATTATAGGTATAGTCCAAAATTTATATTTAATGACGGATTGATCGGCATTGATTTTATGAAACAATTTAATATGTATATAAATTGGAAAGAGAGTATTATTTACCTTAAGAAAAATGAAAAATATAAATTGAATGATTCAGCAAATCAATCTTTTAATGATTTTGGCATATATTATAATTTTGAAAAAAAGCAGATGTATGTTGCTTATGTTAAACTCACTTCAAAATTATACAAGATAGGGTTAAGACCTGGAAGTATAATTGTATCAGCTGATAATCAAGATATTCAAAAGTTAAGCACAATCATTAATAAATGTAATGTAGATTCTATCATCGAAAATATAATAATGAAAAGTAAGGCCATAGGAGTATTGAATGAGAAAAATTATAAAAAAGATATCTTTAATATTAAATAAGAAGTCATAGTTAATTGATGATTTAATCTATATACCTTGTAGTAAATAGAAAGCGGATGGAGACACGAACAACATAGGGTTATCTAGGTGCTGAATTTAAAGCCATTCCAACATTAAATCTCACATATATTGGGCCGCCTACTACTCCAGGAGTGATTCCAACTTCTGAACCGAAACTAAAGCCAAAAGTTCTCAAGGAATTAAAGTTTACCCCCAAACGTAGACCACTTGAATTATTATTTGTATATTTATTCAAATTATAGACACCATTGGGAATACTGGAGTAGGATGAAACATAAGTAGTATTTGAGTATGTTCCGTTTGTGGGCAATAGAAAATCAAAATAAACTTTAAATTTATTTGACCTATCTTTATGTTCGGGCATCGGATAGTCAGGGTCTTTATAAGAAACAAGGTAATCTTGAATTAATGTTAAATCTAGTCCAATAAAGGTAGCGAAAGCCGAAAAATTAATATCTGATGAAAGTGTTTGAAAGTTGTATTTTTTCTGACTCGGATCATTTATATTGTAGCCACCAAATGAAGGCCCGTATCCGCCGATTATCGAATTTGTATAATTAAGGCCTCCTTCAATACCAAGTTTTATGATATGCTTAATGGGAACTCTGAAAAAGTATGTCGTTGTATAATTACCGTTAGAAAGCGACGCAACAGGGATGGCTTGTGGGCCTGTAAGTGATTTATTAATGAAGTAAAAGGCGGCGGCAGCATTGCCTTCTTCATATGGTTTAAGGGGAATCGTTAAGTCATAATGCTGATTTAGAAATGTATTGCTATAACCTACAGCGCCATTGCAGAATAAAGAAAGGCGGGGAGCCAAATCATAAGCTACTGCAGCGCAAATGTTAAAAGATAATCCTGCCCATGGCCCGATATACAATGAAGCAGGGAATATCTCAAAATTCAATTTACGAACACTTTCTGGATCATTTCTGTCTACAGTATATTGAATTTTATTGCTACCTTCGGAATTAATAGAATTCTTAAATTGAGCGTATAACTTACTCTTGAAACAAAATAGTGATATCAGGATAATAATAGTTAGTTTTTTCATTTTAATACTATAAAGCGAACAAATGTAGATGTTTTGAATTAATATTAAATGCTTGATATCCTTCCACTCTTCGTATTTGTAATCCCGAACTATCTTGTATCACGATCTGTAATCCTATTTGCAGATTAGAATAAAAATTCAATAACTTGCATTTGCAATAGAATCAAATCAATAGTGAAACCAGCATTTAAGATATTCATTTTCTTAGTCATCTCAGCCACTCCTTATTTTCTTTTCGCTCAGCAGCCAAAGCTATCGACGATAAAACAAATAAGAGTGCAGGACCCTGTAACAGGTATTGCCGATTCTGCAGGGACTAACCATGTGTTTTATATGAAAGGACTTGTAACAAGCCCTTCTTTTTATTATTTTTTCTATGGTATTTTCTCGGTTATGGATACAACCGGTTCAATTTTTGTCTTTTCTTCAAGTCTTCCTGTCAATTCATCATATCCTGTCCCCGGAGATAGTGTTTTTGTTAAGGGCATATTAATCCAGCAATTTGGTGCTGATATCATTGAAACGGATTCGATCAGTTTTTTTTCGCACCAGAATATTACTTTGGTTCCCAAAACAGTAAAAGCATTGTCCGAATCCCTCGAGGCCCATCTGTTGAAAATTAATCATGTTAGATTGATAAATATTTACCAATGGCGCGATGGGTCTGCATATAATGTATACCCCATCCTACAAGCTGTTGATTCAAGCGGTATAGATACATTTAAAATATACCTTGCGAAAGGGACTTATCGAAACGTACCACCCACAAGCTGGTTTAACGTCACAGGTATCGAATTTCAGAATAAGGAATTCCAGCCTTATATTGGGGGCTATTCACTAATTGTCAGGGATTCAAATGACCTGCAGATGCAGTATATTAAATCATATAAAATTCGGGATATGAAGAAATTCGATCTCATAACCGGCGTTGCTGATTCTGTAAATGCACCATGTATTTTAAAAGGAGTTGCTACCTCCGCTAACATGAATACGAACGGATATTCATTTATTGATTTTGCCATACAGGATTCCACCGGCTCTATTATAATATCAGGCGGCGAGAATTCGATTTCTACCGGTGTTGGAGATAGTGTAGAAGTACAGGGGATTATTGAGCAAAGCGGAGGGTTGACCTATTTGGCGGGCTATGAAGCGCATCTTTTGTCCAGTGGGGTTCATCCGGTTTCTCCCAGGATTGTGAATGACCTCAATGAAAATGATGAATCTGAGCTCGTGACAATGCCTTATTGTTATGTACCAGATACGATAACCTTTAATAAAATTCATTATAATTTTATTCAACGGGACAATGGGGGTGAACTGGAATTTGCTTATAAATTTTATGCTTTCAGAGGTAAGGATTCTTTCGCGGTGGAATTGCTTAATTCTTCTTTTTATCATAGTACGACAACTTTAGAACCAGGCTATTATGATATTACCGGCATTGAAGACCAACAGGATCATACTTTACCTTATTTTTATGATTATGTACTCCGGCCGCGTAGCGAAAACGATTTTACGCACAGATCGGGAATAGATCCTGCTTATGGTTTAAATCTTAAATTCAATATTTTCCCAAATCCTGCAAAAAACTTCCTGGTAGTTAATGGTTCTGAAAAAATAGATCTTATTGAGTTAGCTGATATAGTGGGCAAAACGATTGAAAGACAGGTTATTGGTTCTGAAAATGGCAGACTTGACTTAAGTAATTTAAGGGCTGGTATTTATATGTTGAAAATCCATAGCGGCATCAATACCGCATGTGAGAAAATTGTTAAGGAATAGGATAAAGTTGATAAAAAGCTAAAAAGATCCTTTACGAATTCCCCCTTTGGAAAGGGGGATTCCTGTATTCGAAAGTGGTGCTATTAATTAAAGTTTGGTTTCATCAAGTTTATCATTGATGCCTTACATTGATCATTTTATCAAAGCATACTTTAATCCCAAAATAAAATTAGCGGATTGGTTGTTATATGGTGCGTTATCAGCCGGATAAATAATCCTGGTCAATCCAAAATTGAACCTCAGTTCCCAGTCTAATATCAGCTTTTTTAAAAGGGGAATATCAAAACCAAATCCCGCAGAGGCACCCATATCGTATGGTTTAAAATTACTGATTCTGGAATTAAAATAATGCATTCCTCCGCTGCCGACCGGGTCTGCAACAAGATAATGCGCTTCAGCCAAGTATGCAAAATACGGCCCTCCGTTTACAAAGAATTTGGCATTGTCTCCCCATTCAAATTTAGTAAGCACAGGCACTACAAGATAATTCAGGTCTATGCCAACAGGATAAGAAAAACTGTTCCAGGTTGGCTGGTCAAGCACAGGAGGCACTTCATAACCACCAAAACCGGAAAAATTCATTTTTTCAAACGATAACCCTGTTTTTATCGAAAAAATACTGTCAATTTTATATTCAGTGGTGATGGCACAGATATAGTTAAAATCAGGAATTGGGTTTTGCTCAACCAACGAGAACAGAAGATCGCAATTTGGTCCGCCTTCTATGCCCAGTTCCCATTGGTTTTTCTGGGCTTTCATTTGGAGTGAAAGGAATAACAGGGTTGATAATATGAGGACCTTTTTCATAACTCAAATCAAATATAAATAATTTTATTGAAGATAGGGTTTTGTACAAGTATAATGTTCAATAACAACTTGAATCCCCCTGCCCCCTTTCTAAAGGGGGATTCCCGAAAATCGAAAGTGGAACAATTAATTCCAGTGGGCGTTTATCGACTTTGAAAATAACGGTAATTCATTCATCCTTCTACCTCCATCACAAGATCATCCTGCTCCAGGAGATCTCCGTCTTTAAGGTATATTTTTTTGATAGTACAATCTTTAAGGGCTAGCACTGTGTTTTCCATTTTCATGGCTTCTATGGCAAAGAGCTGTGTGTTTTTCTTCACCTTATCACCTTCTTTTACAAGTATTTTGGATATCCTGCCTTGCAGTGGTGAGCCTATTTCATTTTCGAGGCTTGCTTTTTTTCGCTGGGGTTTCAGGAACTTGTAGTTTTTATCTTTTACCACTACCGGTCTGGTTTGACCATTCAACCTGAAATAAACCGTTCTTGTTCCTTCTATTTCGTCTATTTCATGCATCAGGTATACAAGAATATTTTTACCGGGCGCCAGTTCTATAATGATCTCCTCATTATGCTTTAATTTATAAAAAAATGCAGGAGTAGGCAGGTAATGCACGTCGCCATACTCTTTAAGATGGGCGGCATATTCTTCAAAAACTTTGGGGTAAAATTTATATGACAGGAAGTCCTGGAAATCATGAGCGCCATCAAATTTTTTCTGAAATTCTGCAAATTCTGTTTCAAAATCCACCGGTGCCAGGTGGGCGTTCGGCCTATCGGTAAAGGGTTGCTGATTTTTGAGGATCATTTTAGAAAGTTCGGGTGGAAATCCACCCGGGTTTTGACCAAGATCTCCCCTGAAAAGCTCAATAACTGAATCCGGGAACGATATTTCATTGCCCTTCTGCATGATATCATCACGGGTATATCCATTGGCTGTCATAAAAAGCGCCATGTCGCCCACCACTTTTGATGAAGGCGTCACCTTAACGATATCACCAAACATCTCATTCACCACCACATAGTTTTCTTTAATGGTTTCAAATTTGTCATCCAGTCCGAGAGAACGCGCCTGTGGAAGGAGGTTGGAATATTGACCTCCCGGTATTTCATGGTCATATACTTCGGCTGTACCTGCTTTGAGTTCTGATTCAAAAGGATAATAATACTCCCGGATGATTTCCCAGTAGTTGGAAAATTCATTTAAGGCATGGATATCCATCCGCGGATCGCGTTCCTGGCCTTTTAATATCGCAGCCATGGAATTGAAATTGGGCTGTGAGGTAAGTCCCGACATAGAGGCCAATGCCACATCCACAATATCAACCCCTGCATCTATTGCTTTCAGGTAGGTTGCAGATTGAATGCCTGCCGTATCATGCGTATGCAGATGAATAGGGATATCAATCACTTTTTTCAATTCTGAAACCAGTATTTCAGCCTGGTAGGGTTTTAATAGGCCCGACATATCTTTGATTCCCAGGATATGTGTACCGGCATCTTCAAGGTTTCGGGCAAGATCAAGGTAATAATTCAGGTTAAATTTCTTGTTTCTTTCCGGGTCCAGAAAATCACCGGTATAGCAGATACAGGCTTCAGATAAGGCTTCAGTACGTTCATTAACGGCTTTTATGCTCACCCGCATCCCTTCAATCCAGTTGAGCGAGTCAAAAATCCGGAATATGTCAATGCCGCTTTTCCAGGATTCCTCAATAAATTTTTCGATCAGGTTATCCGGGTAGGCTTTGTATCCTACCGCATTGGCACCCCTGATGAGCATCTGGAAAAGGATATTCGGTATCCTTTCCCGAAGCAGCTTTAGTCGCAACCAGGGACTTTCTTTAAGGAATCGCAGGGCCACATCAAAAGTAGCGCCTCCCCACAATTCAAGAGAAAATACGTTTGGATTGCGCTTGGCATAAGCTTCTGCCGCCCTCAGGATGTCAATAGTTCTTACACGAGTGGCCAGAAGGCTCTGGTGGGCGTCACGCATGGTGCAATCTGTAATAAGTACTGGTTTCTGATCTTTGATCCATGAAACGAATTTCTCACGTCCCATCTGGTTTAACCGGTCTTTTGATCCTTCCGGGAACACTGCATAGGGATTAAAATCAGGCACTACCGGGTTCCTGAATTTTTTATCCTCAATTTCTTTCTTCACATCAGGGTTGCCATTCACAATGATCTCGCCAAGATATTTTAAAGCGCTGGTACCCCTGTCAAATCTTTTTTCAAAATTGAAGAGGTTAGGATGATTATCGATGAAATCTACAGTGGCTTTGCCCTTAAGGAAAACAGGATTTGATAATACATTTTCAAGAAAATTGACATTCGTTTTTACGCCCCTGATCCTGAATTCTTTCAGAACGCGAATCAGTCGCTCTGCAGATTCATCCATGCTGCGCCCAAGGGAAGTAATTTTGACAAGCAGCGAATCAAAAAAAGGTGAGATCACAGCACTGGGATAGGCGTTTCCTTCATCAAGCCTGATACCCGGTCCACCGGCATTACGATAAGCGATGATGGTCCCAAAGTCCGGTTTAAACCCATTCGCAGCATCTTCGGTTGTGATACGGCACTGAATAGCAACACCCTGGCATGTTATGTCTGCCTGTGATTTAATTTTTATTTCTTCAGAATCGAGCCTGGAACCCTGTGCTATAAGGATCTGGCATTTGACAATATCAAATCCGGTAACGGCTTCTGTAACGGTATGTTCTACCTGGATCCTGGGATTTACTTCAATAAAATAAATGGCGCCTTGCTGGTCAATGAGGAACTCTACCGTACAGGCATTGTTCATATTCACCTCTTTGCAGATAGTCAATGCATATTCATACAGTTTGTCTTTCGTTTCCTGCTTCAGATCAACTGCAGGGGCTACCTCCACAACTTTCTGAAAACGACGCTGTACCGAACAATCTCTTTCAAACAAATGAACCAGGTTGCCATAATTATCTCCCAATATCTGTACTTCGACATGCTTTGGAGACTGAATGTATTTTTCGAGAAAGACTTCTTCATTGCCAAAAGCAACCTTGGCTTCCACTTTGGCCTCCCCGATTAATTTTTTAAGCGAATCAGCGTCATGAACCACCCGCATTCCCCTTCCGCCGCCGCCGGCTGCTGCTTTTATAATGACAGGGTAGCCAATTGCATCAGCTTCCTTAACCGCAATATCAGTGGTTGTAAGAGAAACTTTGCTATCTTCAATACAGGGAACATTTACTTTTTTGGCTACCTTTTTTGCACGGATCTTATCCCCAAGCATGCGCATGGCTTCAGGCGTAGGACCAATAAAGACCAATCCGGCATCACGGCATTTCTCGGCAAAATCATCGTTTTCACTCAATAGGCCGTAGCCCGGATGAATGGCGTCAACATGTTCGCGCAGGGCGACATTGATGATCTCGTTCATATCGAGATAAGGCTTCAGCGGTTCAGATTCTGATCCGATCTGGTATGATTCATCTGCTTTATACCGATGCAGTGAATACCGGTCTTCGTATGTATAAATAGCAACAGTTCTGATGTTTAGCTCCGTTGCTGCACGAAAAATTCTTATGGCGATTTCACCACGGTTGGCGACCAGGATTTTATTGAACATGACTTCAATTTTATTTCATAGCAAAAATGCTAAGAATTAAGTTAATATGTTAACAAAATATGAAGGATTGTGAGAGAGGAAATTATTCATGGATTTATTTCTGTTTTTTTTACTTAGAAAAATTATCAGGTAAATATCCCTATGTTGAGAAACCTAGCGTTTGTAACTTGCGGGCTTGAAATATATAGTCCGAAACATTATTATGTTCACGAGGAAAATAAAAAGGCGTTTGAATTTTAACCTATATGTAAGAAAGATAATAATCTGTGGCGCAGTTTTGTTTTTAATATTGGTTTCGTCACCTATTGCAAACGCCCAGTTTAAAAATCCAAAAAAAGATTCTGTAGCCACAGCATCTGCCAGAGATTCTTCTAAAACGGATACCGCCGCTCCAAAACACAAACATCTTTCTGAACCTGATAAAGCTGCCCTAAAATCTGCAATTATACCAGGTTGGGGACAAGCAACGCATCATGATACATGGTGGCATGTGCCGATTATATACGCAGGATTCGCTGTTATGGGCTATATTATCTGGTGGAACGATACCAATTATATTAATTATAGAAATGCCGCCAGATTGAGGTTTGCTACCATACTGGATACCAACAACCATCATTACGATGTTTATGATCCACGAAATCCCTACAAGGGAGTAAACAAAATTTTAGACCCCAATGATATTGTTGCTAACCGTGAATATTACCGCCGAAACAGGGATCTAACCATCATTATTGCTTCCGTATGGTATGTAGCGAATATCCTGGATGCCTATGTGTTCACACATCTCAGGGAATTTGATATCAGCAATGATTTGTCGATGCGGATAGAGCCTATAAATTTGTCTATGTTAGGAAACCAGCCTGTTGTAACTTGCGGGCTTAAATTTAATATCAGGTAGCTTGAAAATTATATTGTTTGGATATGGCAAAATGGGCCATATCATAGAAGAAGTAGCCCTTTCAAGAGGACATGAGATCGTCATGAAAATTGATGTGGAAAATCGTGATACCATCAAACCCGGCGACCTGAAAACCGGGGATGTTGCCATTGAATTTACCGCTCCTGCATCTGCCATTGCAAATATCAGTCTTTGCCTTGAGGCAGGAGTACCCGTTGTAGTGGGTACTACGGGTTGGTATGAACAACTCGATTCCGTGAAACAGCTGGCCGACGAAAAAGATGGAAGCCTTGTTTATGCCAGCAACTATAGTGTGGGTGTGAATATGCTTTTTGCCATGAACAAAATCCTTGCAAAATGGATGAATTCTTATCCTGATTATAATGTGGAAGTAGAAGAAGTACACCATACACAGAAGCTTGATTCTCCCAGCGGAACGGCCATAACGCTTGCTGATGGAATTATTGAGAATATTGATAGGAAAAAAGGGTGGCAAAAACAGGACATCAACCTGCCAAAAGCAATAGATAATGAACTATTAAAAATTGTATTCGACCGCAAAGACGGGGTCCCGGGAATACATAAAGTGAAATATACTTCTGAAATTGATGAGATTCAGATCTCTCATGAAGCCTTCAATCGCAAGGGTTTTGCTTTTGGTGCAGTTATTGCCAGCGAGTTCATCAAAGATAAAAAAGGCGTTTATACTGCCAGTGACATATTTGGATTTTAAACTAAACATAAAAACTTAATGCATTTTCTAATTTACCTGGTTCTGTTTTATATCGTCAATGGCCTTGCTTTTTTCAAGGCATTTCAAAAAGCCGGCAAAAAAGGCTGGGAAGCTTTCATTCCTGTTTATAATGAGATTACCATTCTCAAAATCATAGAAAGGCCCATCTGGTGGGTGATTTTTATTTTTTTCCCCGGACTCAATCTTCTTTTCGCTTTTGTGGTATTGGTAGAACTGGCCAAATGTTTCGGCAAATTCAAACTATGGGAACAGGCCTGTGCCGTACTCGTTGGCTTTATCTATTTTCCATATTTAGGTTTTTCTGAAAACGAAAAGTTTTTTGGTGCAGAATATGGTCGCACAGCTTTTAAACGTACTGTTGGCCGCGAATGGACGGATGCGATCATCTTTGCCCTTATAGCTGCTACAGTAATCCGCTCTTTTTATATCGAGGCATACACTATACCGACTCCTTCATTAGAAGAAACACTGATGGTGGATGATTATCTTTTTGTTTCCAAAATTAATTATGGCGCTCGCATACCGATGACCCCACTTGCATTTCCATTGGCTCATAATGTGATGCCAATCATAGGCGGACAATCGTATATAGAGTGGCCGCATATACCTTATTATAGGCTTCCGGGTTTCCAGAAAATCAAAAATGGAGATATTGTGGTTTTTAATTATCCCGCAGAAAACCTGGGAAGACCAGTTGATAAAAAAGACAATTATATCAAGCGCTGCATTGCCATACCGGGTGATACATTGAGAATTGTAGACCGCAGGACACTAATAAACGGTAAAGAATTGCCAAAACCTATAACAGCACAAGAACAATACCTCGTAATTTGGTCTGATAAAGAAAAGTTTGATGATCTGTTAAACGAATTGGATGAATATGAGCGCACCCTGAAAATGCCGAAAAATGGTCAACTTGCGGAATTCAAGACCATAGGAATAGATGCCAGCCAGGCGATACAAGACATCAGGGGAAGAGATATTGATCCGATGACCAATACTGTAAGAACACCGAATGCACTAAAGATTTTGATGACTTCCAAAACAGCCACAGAATTAAGAACATGGTCAGGGATTAAGGATGTAAAAATCATGACAGATCCTATGGGAAGCAATTCTGATCCCAACAAGTTATTCCCTGATTTTCCTGGAATGCAATGGAGCAAAGACAATTACGGCCCTTTATATTTACCCAAAAAAGGTGATCATATCCCGATGACGGTAAGGAATTATTATGTTTATCAAAAGGCCATAAGGGATTATGAAGACAACCCTTCTCTGACGTTGGTTGGCAACCAGGTAATGCTTGACGGGCAGCCGATTAAAGAATACGTCATGAAAATGGACTATTATTTCATGATGGGCGATAACCGCGACAATTCTGAAGACAGTCGCTACTGGGGATTTGTTCCTGAAGATCATGTCGTAGGTAAACCGCTCATTATCTGGTTATCACTGGACCATGATGTTCCATGGTATAAACTGGTTCGCTGGAACAGGATGTTTAAGACTATATAAAAACATAAATTGCCAGGATTGGCTATGAATGACAATTAGGAAACAATATGCTATTTCTAATTTTTCTGGTTGGTATTTATTTCGTAAGAGGTGTACTTCTCTTTAGAATTTATCAAAAGGCGTCGGAAAATACTTGGAAGGCTTTTATTCCAATCTATGGGGAAATTACTCTGCTAAAGATAGTTGGCAAACCTGCCTGGTGGATAATATTCTTATTTATCCCTGGACTAAATTATTTTTTTGGTGTCGTGGTTGCCGTTGAACTTCTGAAATGTTTTGGGAGGTTAAAATTCGGTCAGCATGTTTTAGGCGTTCTATTTTCATTTATTTATATCCCTTACTTAGGATTCTCAACAAATGAAAATTTTTATGGATCTGAATATGCAAAAATTAATAATAATCGGTCACCTGCTTTGGATTGGATTGGTACTTTTTTAAGTGTGGTATTGATCATTGTATTTATTAGGTCTTTTGTGTTTGAATTCTTTACTATTCCGACTCCATCAAGTGAAGAAACATTAATGGTTGATGACTACGTTATGGTCTCGAAACTATCATATGGGCCTAGAATTCCGATGACCCCAATTGGTTTTCCATTTACCCATAACATGATGCCATATTTTGGCGGGCCATCTTATGTAACATGGTTGCAACTCCCATATTTCAGGTTTCCGGGATTTCAAAAAATACATAACAATGACCTGGTAGTATTTAATTTCCCTGCTGAAAATCTTGGCAGACCAGTAGACCGAAAGGATTATTATATCAAGAGATGTGTTGCCGCCCCTGGAGATTCAATTCAAATTATAGAAAGATCAATATTTGTCAATGGTAAAATTTTGCCCGACCCAGCTAATATTGAAGAAGGGTATCGAGTATTGTGGTCAGATACAACTCTATATAATGATCTTTATAATGAACTTGAATCTTTTCAAGTTTCACACAAATACCTGATTGGCGGACAACTTATGAAATTTAAAGATTTGGGGATTGATGCCAGCGAAAGGATACAGGATATACGTGGTCCAGAAATAGATCCTAAGACGGGAGCAAGGATTGGTATGAAAATTCTGATGACTCCCAATGCCGCCAAACAACTAAAAACATGGTCGGAAATTAAAGATGTTCAAGTCATGACAGAACCTAAAGAAGATAGTGTGGACGGAAAGGTATTTCCTGATTTTCCTGGAATGCAATGGAGCAAAGACAATTACGGCCCTTTATATATTCCAAAAAAAGGCGATCATATCCCAATGACTGTAAGCAATTATTATGTTTATCAAAAAGCCATAAGGGATTATGAAAACAATCCTTCTCTGACATTGGTTGGCAACCAGGTAATGCTTGACGGGCAGCCGATTAAAGAATACGTTATGAAAATGGATTATTATTTCATGATGGGCGATAACCGTGACAATTCTGAAGACAGTCGCTACTGGGGATTTGTTCCAGAGGACCATGTTGTGGGTAAGCCGCTTATTATCTGGCTATCATTGGATCATGATGTTCCCTGGTATAAACTGGTTCGCTGGAACAGGATGTTTAAGGTTATTTAATTTAGTCGTAAGGCTTAAGGCGAAAGGCATTAGTATTGGACTTACCCCTTATCACTTACTCCTGATCCCTGACATACAATATTGTTTTATTTTTTCCGTTGAAAACGGCAAGAACTAAAATCAAGTCGTATGGTATTTATCATCTATCTGGCCTTATTCTATATTGTGAATGGCCTCGCATTTTACAAGGTTTTCCAGAAAGCAGGTAAAAAAGGATGGGAAGCTTTTGTCCCTGTTTATAATGAAATTACCATCCTCAGGATAATAGAAAAACCTCTTTGGTGGATTATTTTTATTTTCCTGCCGGGGCTTAACCTTCTTTTTGCCTTTGTGATTCTTGTAGAAATGGCCAAATGCTTTGGTAAGTTCAGCCTGGCAGAGCAGGGACTTGCAGTAATCGGTGGGTTTTTATACTTTCCTTATTTAGGCTTTTCAAAGAACGAGAAATTTTATGGTCCAGATTATGCTCGGACGGCCTATGTAAGAACATTGGGTCGTGAGTGGGTTGATGCAGTAATATTTGCAATGATTGCGGCAACGGTCATTAGATCTGGCTGCATTGAAGCTTATACGATACCAACTCCATCCATGGAGGAAACTTTAAAGGTGGATGATTATTTAATGGTTTCTAAAATCAATTTTGGAGCCAGGATTCCAATGACCCCATTGGCTTTGCCATTGGTTCATAACACAATGCCGCTTATAGGCGGACAATCATTTTTAGACTGGCCATCATTACCCTATTACCGATTGCCTGGATTGGAAAAAATCAAAAATGGAGATATAGTAGTATTCAACGCTCCTGCCGAAAATCCCGGATATCCGGTCGATAAAAAAGAAAACCTGATTAAAAGATGTATTGCCATTCCGGGTGATAGTTTGCAGATTGTGAACCGGGAAACATTTATAAATGGAAAGATATTGGGCAATCCTCCAAATGGGCAACAATTATACCGCGTAATATGGTCTAATAAAGAAGAATACAATGATCTGTGTGATGAAATTGCTGAATATCAGCATTCCAAACATATGAGGAGAAATGGCCTGCTGGCAAAGTTCAGGAAGCTGGGCATTGATGCGAATGATTCTGTCCTTGATTTCAGAAGTATTGATTCAGACCCTGCAACCGGTGAAGTGGATGCCATTAGAATTCTGATGACAGCCAATGCGGCCAAAGAATTAAAAACATGGCCGGGTATTAAGGATGTTCAGATTATTACTGACCCAAAGACCATAACACCTACTGCAGGTTTATTTCCGGGATATCCGGGAATAGACTGGAGCAAAGATTTTTATGGCCCGATTTATATTCCCCGCAAAGGTGATCATATTCGTATGACAGTCAGAAATTATTATACATATCAAAAAGCCATCAGGGAATATGAACAAAATCCATCACTGACTCTTGTTGGAAATCAGGTATTGCTGAATGGCAAACCCATTAAAGAATATGTCATGAAAATGGATTATTATTTCATGATGGGCGATAACCGGGATAATTCTTTAGATAGTCGATACTGGGGTTTTGTTCCTGAAGATCATATCGTTGGCAAACCACTTATTATCTGGTTATCACTCGATCATGATGTGCCATGGTACAAGACCATCAGGTGGGATAGGATGTTCAGGATTATTTAATTGTAGTCAGTAGTTAGTAATCAGTAAATAGTAGTTAGTAGTTAGTAATCATTTGTTATGACTACTTGGAAATTGATTTGATAAATCCACTAATAACTTTGGAAATTTCTGAGCTTTGTTCAATTAATAAATTACGTTTTTCTAAACTAATATAGTTCAACTCTTCTGCAACATATAACATTGATCTAACTTCACTACAGGAGCCAAGTGAAAAATATAAAAATCGGCGAAAATCTGCATTACTACCTCTATCAAACCCTTCCGCAATATTATTTGATATGGAAATTGCGGCCCTTGTTATCTGGTCTCTGAATCCGAAGTCTTTTAAAGGTCCAAATGTTAAATAAATTTCCTTAGCCAAATCCTTTGCTTTTTGCTAGGCAATTATATCTTCAAATTTTTGAATTACCATGTGCTAATTCATTTGGATTTTAACTGACCACTAATTACTAACTACTTACAACTAATTAACTTAAAAATCCCAGACCGGGTTTCTTTTGCGTGCGCGGACATATTTGCCAATGTTGATGACAAAGGCCACAATAAGGTAAATAAATATGGGTGAGCCAAAACCGAGGAAAGTAATATAAATAAAAAACATCCTGATTTTAGAAGTCGCAATACCCATACGCTCACCAATGAGCGATAAAACGCCGAACATTCTCAGTTCGCAGAAGCCTTTAATTTTATCGATTACTAACATAAATCAGTTACAAATATATAATAATTTACCAGCAAAAGGCAAGTTTCAGGCCAAAAAGCCCGTTAATTGAATATTGTTTTTGGTTAAACCAGAGTCTTCTGTTTTTAGTATCGCTGCCCCGATACCACAAGTTAAACATAATTGTTTGCTGCAGTGTTCATTCCTGAGATGAATGAGCGCCTGCGAATCATAAGCATTTTTATTTTGAAAACCCAGGTTAACACTAGATTTGGTGATAGTATTCAATTCCTTCGGGCAGTTTTCGAGGAGATTCATGGCTACATCTTTATATTTTGGCTCGTTTTTTATATGGCCATAGCTGAATAGTAAAGGTGCTACCGTATTGATTAGCAGGTTATAAATGCTGTCTTTCCCTAACGCGCCTGAAGATTTTGATGCTGCGGGCGTATCAAAAGTATAATGCGTTTTCCAGTAATCGCTGGCTTTAACATCAAAGAATGAAATGGCTTTTTTGATATCATTCACTTCCAGTATTTTAGAAAACAAATGTTCTGATTTATGAATTAAGGCGGCAAATTGCGAAATCCTGATCGTAGGGAAATTGCCAGGTCTTAATCTTAAAAATTTCCATTCTGATTTTCGGTTTGGAGTAAAATTATACTTTCCTGCCAGGAACCGGTATTCCTTTCTAAGGGCTTCAGGATAAGGATCAGTGTATACTTCCTGTAAAAAGCCTGCCTGCCCAAAAAGCATGGCTTCAATTTGCGGGAAATTGTTTTTGTGCCTGGCTAATATCTTGTGAGGAATAATTCGGGTCAGTTTTTCAAAGGGTTCTGCATTTACTTTGAAACCGAAATTTCTTCCTGTGAGTTGGTATGCAGTTTCTGCCCAGTCATTCTTGTTTTGATGCAGTAGCTTTTTAATATAATCCGTTTTGTATTCGAGCCGTTCGGCGAGCATCCTGTCAAGCCATCCTGTTACAATAATATCATTTACACCTTTAATGAATGGCTCACAAGGAATGATATTATGCTGTTTTTTCAGGATTTCGAATTTCGCATGTGTATTTGAGTGAATCCGGTGTTTGAGAGCCAGTAAAGGCCTGTTTTCAGGTATGGCGGTAGGGGTATCATGATCAAATACAACATGAAGAATCACATTTTCATAGGCCGGATCACTGGAATGATTGTGCGCTGTCCAGTCTGATGTTTTCAGATGCAATTCAATATTACCCGCCCAGTGGGTACCACCGATAATGACCTGGGCATTTAAAAAATCTGGCCCTGAATGGGTATTGTATTCCCCGGAATTAATGATTTTAATTTCCTTTCCATCAATTGTTTCCAGGTACCTGGCATCGAAATTTTTATATTTCCAGATGAAGTGTAGAAAATCTTCAGTCATTTCGAGGATTTTAAAATGAAGATTGCGAAGATATAAAATTGAAGCTGGAATTTAAAGTCTTATAGTATCAATAAATGTAAAAACGCACCAGTTCTGAACAAATTCATCTCCCAATTTTACACCATCAAAGCGCTCATCTGTCTCTGCATATCAGCCGCTTTCCTTCCAGCGGCTTCAGCAAAATTTTCAGTTGTATCTGAAAAAATAATATCGCGGGATGAATTTACAAGCATTCCAATTTCCTGATTTGCACCATATTTATACGTCAATTCAAGGCTGCCACCCTGTGCGCCGATACCGGGGACCAATAGAAAATGATCAGGAATAATTTGCCTGATTTCTTCAAGCATTTCAGCCCTTGTGGCTCCGGTTACAAACATCATATTATCAGGATTGCCCCAGCTCGCACATTTGCGGATTACTTCTTCATATACTTTTTTCCCATTTGCTGTATTAATAAACTGGAAATCCATAGCTCCGGGGTTTGATGTAAGCCCCAATAATATGGCCCATTTATGCTCATATTCTAAAAACGGCCTTATAGTGTCTTCACCCATATAAGGCGAAAGTGTTACTGCATCAAATGGCAGTGTTTCAAAAAAAGTTCTGGCATAATGATTTGCTGTATTCCCGATATCGCCTCTCTTGGCATCAGCAATAGTAAAAACCCCTTTTGGTATCGCGTGTAAGGTTTTTTCCATGCTTTCCCAACCTTTAACTCCTCTCGATTCATAGAAAGCAGTATTGATTTTATAGGCTACACAGTGGGAATGAGTGGCTTCAATTATCTTACGGTTAAATTCAAAAACCGGGTCATTTACATCCAATAAATGCTTGGGAATCTTATTAATATCGCTGTCGAGCCCTACGCAGAGAAAGGAGCGTTTTTTAAATATTTCTGAAACTATTTCTTTTTTTTTCATAATGTCAGGGTGGCAGAATAATAGGAATACTTGTTACTTTATTACTTTTGTTCAGGTCTCTGTCCAGTAAAATAAAATCAAACCTGATGGTATTTACACCCGATTTGGTTCCCGAGCCCAGGTCAATATCATATTCAATAGTACCTGTTATGGCTTTGATTTTTCCGGTAGGAGTTATGATCGGAATACGACCATTATAATTAATAGTGTCGGTGCCAAACGGATAACTATGCCCGACATGAATGAAGCTGTCTTTTATATCTTCATAATATCCGACCCAGAGATTATAGTAATAAGGAGATGCCGGTCTATAGCTCCCTGTCGTATCACTAGGACCCAGCCCAATGTTCCCGTTGCCGTCAGTGAATGAAATAATAAGTTTCAATTTGTAATCGACCAAACCCGTTGAATCAATTGTTTTGGCAATTGTGGCTGAACTAAAGGTAATAACCGGAGTATTTGGGAAGTTCACTTCAATCTTTGTGCATCCTGAAAAAAACAGGGAAATGACTGAAATCAACGAAATACTTAAAAAGTAAGGTAATTTTGACCCTGTTTTCATACCCGGTTCCGAATGACTTTATTAACGCCTTTGAACAATAAAATATTTTCTGTCAACAAAGATAGTTTTGATTCGCTTACGATTGAAATTTTTCAATTTCAGGCAACATTCAATCCTGTTTACAAACAATACCTGGAGTATTTGGATATTAATATCCCGGAAGTAAAAAAAGTTGCACAAATTCCTTTCCTGCCTATTGAACTATTTAAAAATCACAAAATCATATGCGGATCTTCTGAGCCGGAAATGATATTTGAAAGCAGTGGAACAACCGCAACTATACCTTCAAGGCACTTTATTACAGAAATTAAATTGTATCACACAAGCATAGATAAAGGATTCAGGCATTTTTTTGGAGATCCTTCTGATTACATTTTCCTGGCTTTATTGCCATCGTACCTTGAAAGAAAAAATTCATCGCTGGTATATATGGCGAAATATCTAATGGACTTGAGCGGGCAAAGTGAAAATGGATTTTATCTTTATGATCATGCTGATCTTTTAGCTAAAATGGATCAATTACTCAAGAGCAGAAAAAAAATATTTTTCATTGGAGTAAGTTTTGCCTTGCTCGATTTTGCAGAGAAATACCATCCCGATCTTTCGAATGCAATTATCATGGAAACGGGCGGTATGAAGGGGCAAAGAAAAGAATTAACCCGGCCGGAATTGCATGAAACTTTAAATAAAGCATTTCATTCACAATCAATTATGTCAGAATATGGAATGGCAGAGCTTTTATCGCAGGCTTATTCAAAAAAAGATGGCATCTTTGAAACACCTCCCTGGATGCGTTTTATGGTTCGGGATATCAACGATCCTTTTGCATATCTTGAGGACGGGCAAACAGGAGGTTTGAATATTATTGACCTTGCCAATGTCAACTCCTGCAGCTTTATTGCAACACAGGATCTTGGCAGAATTATGGGTGATGGCAAAACTGAGATTCTGGGCAGGTTTGACAATGCAGATATCCGGGGATGCAGTCTGATGTATGAATAAGAAGTCTATTTGATAGAAATCATTTTACTCAGGTTACATCTTTGCGTTCTTTGCGAAAATCTTTGCGTTCTTTGCGTGAGATTTCTTTTCATACTCTAAGGTTCGGGGCAATGAGCAGAACCGCAAAGTGCGCAGACAACACTCCAATGAATTTACCCAAACGTTTCTCAGCCGGATTAATTGAAAAAATAGGACAGACCGATTTTGATTCCTATGAACAGGAATTGGCATTGCCTGCTCCTGTTTCGATCAGGATTCACCCACAAAAAGGAGCTGAACTTTTTAATGAAGAAGAAATTATCCCCTGGTGCAGTTACGGACGCTATCTTAAAAAACGACCTGCATTTGTATGGGATCCACTTTATCATGCCGGTGCTTATTATGCCCAGGATGCATCTTCGATGTTTTTTGCCAAGGCAATCGACTTTTCCAACGACCTGAAGATACTGGATCTATGTGCGGCTCCGGGTGGTAAAAGCTCATTACTCCTTTCTTATATGTCTGAAAACAGTCTGCTCGTGAGCAATGAACTTGTAGGTAAGCGTGCAGCCATATTATATGAAAATCTCGTGAAATGGGGTGGCGCCAATAATGTGATTACCAACAACAGGGTAAAGGATTTTGAAGGTTATAAAGGATATTTTGATGTGGTCATGATTGATGCGCCCTGTTCTGGAGAAGGCATGTTCCGCAAGGACCGTGAAGCTGTGGAGCAATGGAGTGAAGGTCTTGTAAACCAATGCAGTATGGTTCAAAAGGAAATTCTTACCAATGCTGTTGAACTCATTAAAACAGGGGGATTATTGATCTATTCTACCTGTACCTATGAATCGAAAGAAAACGAAGAGAATATCAGCTGGTTGTATAATAATTACGGGCAAAAATTAGAACCTGCTGAACTTGCAGTTAATCCAGAATGGGGTATCGAAACCGTGGAAATTGATACAGGTAGTAAACAAAAACAACCAGGATATTACTGCTATCCCCATAAACTGAAAGGGGAAGGACAATTTGTGGCAGTTATGCGCATCACGCAAAACCCTACCTATAAAAATAATGGACGCGGCCTTGGAAAGTCGGTAAGGGCATTGAACAAAACAGAACTGGAAGCGATTTCAGGATATTCAGAAAAAAAGGATGACTATGCTTACCTGATGCGGGATGGAGACCTTGTTTTCGCTGTGCCCGAAGCGCTGGCACATGATATTTGTGATTTTATTGACAGGTTTAACATAAAAAAAGCAGGCACTTTGGTGGGGAAACTTATACGAAACAGCCTGATACCTGATCATGAGCTTGTGATGAGCGGGATGGCTTCCGGAAAAATGCAAAGGGTTACGCTCAACCTGGAACAGGCCCTGGATTATATGCAACGCAAAAATATTGATGTTCCGGAAAATATTCCAAATGGCTGGTTTATATTAACTTATAGCGGTATCGATATCGGACTTGCCAAAAACCTGGGAAGCCGGATCAACAATCATTACCCTGCCGAATGGCGCATCAGAAAAGAACCAAGTGCGGCTTGGGAGGCTGAGAATTATTGAAATATAAGTGAGTGCCGGAATAATTATAAAATATGAATAGACTGCTAAAAATCATTTTGCAGATTTCATATTTTTAATAATTTTGGCAAAAATCTAATAAGCGTATTATGAAAACCTTGAAAAAAGTACTTCTGATATTGGGCATTCTTATTTTGCTAATTGTTATAGTCGGTTTTTGCCTGCCATCCAAAGTACATGTTGAGCGATCTATAATCATAAAGGCTCCTGTGAACATGGCTTATGAACAGGTAAATACGTTAAAAAACTGGGAAAACTGGAGCCCATGGCACAAAATTGATCCAAAAATGGGATTAACATACGCTGGGCCTGCTTCAGGTAAAGGTGCCAGTTACTCATGGACCAGTACCAATGGAAGTGTTGGAAATGGAACGCTTACTATTACAGATAACATGCCCGATAGTTTTGTGAATACAGATATGGATTTTAAAGAACATGGAAAAGGAACAGCAGGTTTTACATTTTTGAAAACTCCGGATGGAACTAAAGTTACCTGGGCAATGAACTCAGATATGGGTATGAACCCAATAGCACATTATTTTGGAATGATGATGGATAAAATGATTGGTTCTGAATTTGAAAAAGGATTAAATAATATGAAAGATATAGTTGAAAAAATGCCACAAACAAATATGAACGATATCAAAGTTGAAGAATTGACAACTACTCCAATGAATGCATTGACCATAAATGTGAAATGCACTGCCGCTGAAATCAGCAAAAAATATGGGGAAACCTATGGCAGGCTAATGGATTATGTAAAAAAATCAGGGTTGAATATGGCAGGTTCAGCATTTGCAATTTATAATTCATTTTCTCCTGCCAATGTGGATATGGATCCCGGAATTCCGACAGATAAATTAGGAAAATCAGAAGGTGAAATCAAAGCCGTAGAAATGAAAGCCCAAAAAGCGATTAAAGTGAAATATACCGGCCCATATCCAAAATTGAAGAGCGTATATGCAGTTTTAGATCAATATGTTAAAGACCATAATATGCAGATGAACGGTCCTACCTGGGAAGTTTATATTAATGATCCAATGACCGAAAAAGACAGTACAAAGCTTATAACTGAAGTGTATTACCCGGTGAAATAGGATATCTGGCGTAAGTGATAAGTGGTGAGGCGTAAGCAAGATGCCTTTTTTTGGATTTGTCACCAATAAGTTCCTGGAAAAAAAGTGTTATTTCATATTAACAAACTGAAGTGGGATTCCAAAATCGCTTTTTCTCATTTCTGAAATCACAGCTTGCAGATCATCAATTTTTTTGGCACTTACCCTTACCTGGTCTTCCATAATGGAAGGATCCACTTTTAGTTTCAGGTCTTTGATTGACTTAACGATTTTTTTGGCTACTTCTTTATCAATGCCTTCTATGAGTTTGATGTCTTTTTTCACCATACTGCCTGCGGCATATTGTTCTTTTCCCAGGTCAAGAGATTTTGGATCAATGCCTTGTTTGGCCAGGCGTTGCATCAGTACATCTTCAATAGCCTTGATCTTCATGTCGTTTTCAGTAATGATGTGAAGGCTTTTTCCTTTTTTATCAAGATCAATCGAAGTTTTGGAATCCCTGAAATCATATCGGTTCACAATTTCCTTGCGGGCATTATTGATAGCATTATCAAGTGTCTGATCATCAATTTTGTTTACAATATCAAATGATGGCATTTCTTGGTATTTTTAGTTGCGGTTCAAAGTTATAAAATTACGAGGTAATATATGAAATAAGGATGCCGGCAAGAGAGCGGAAAAAAAATTTATGAAAATTTCATTGTTGCTGTTCAAAAAGTTTGTTGTAATTTTATTCCGTAATACACTAAAAAAAGTATGCTGATTATGAAGCGATTATGTTTATTTGCCGCAGGTTTTTTTTATTTTGTGCTTGTTTCGGCTCAGAATAACTCACCATTCTATGCCGCCAAAGTAACGAAAGACGGAAAATACGGATTGGTTGGTATTGATGGAAAAATATTTGTACCGGTTCAGTATGATAATATTGATGTCTATACGGAAGGTATGGCCATGGTGCAAAAAGACAACATGTATGGCTTTGTAAATCAGGGAGGGCAGCTAGTTATTCCTACACAATACGAAGAGGCTTATAATTTTTACGAAGGCATAGCCTGCGTTAGGAAGGATGGTAAATATGGTTTTATTGATAAATCAGGAACGCTTGTTGTTCCTGCTCAGTTTGACAAGGTAGATAATTTCAGTAATCCACTAAAAACAGTTGAAGTAGGCACCAAATGGGGTTTTGCAGATAAGTCTGGCGAAATGGTTGTTCCTGCTAAATATGAGTTTGTAAAAAGCTATACTGAAGGTCTTTCCGCGGTGAATAACGGGGGAAAGATTATTGGTGAAAATACAGTTCAGGGTGGCAAATGGGGATATATTGATAATTCCGGCAAGATGGTGATCCCTGAACAATTTGATGATGCCTGGCCTTTTAGTTCAGATGGTTTTGCTATTGTAAAAAAACAAGGCAAGTGGGGTTATATCAATAAAGCGGGGAAAATGGTTATTCCTGCAACCTATTTAGCATGCGCCAGTTTTAATGGCGATTTTGCCGCCGTGCAAAAGGAAGGCGGTTTTGGTTTGATCAATAGGGCTGGAAAATTATTAACCACACAGGCATTCACCACCCTTGGTGATAACTTTTATGATGATATGATGAATGCCCAGTTTGGGAAAAAATGGGGTTTTATAGACAAAACCGGAAAGCTTGTTATTGCTGCTGCTTATGATGAAGTATCGCATTTTAGTAATGGGCTGGCTATGGTACGCAAGGGTGGTAGAACCGGCTATATCGACAAAACCGGAAAAATGGTTATTCAACCGGTTTACATGGAAGCTACTCCATTTAATGACAAAGGATTAGCGGCGGTAAGCATTGGCCAGAAAGCAGCTACAGCACCACAAGGTGGACAACCGGCACAGCCTGAACGCAAATGGGGGATAATAGATAAAACAGGAAACAAAATCGTCGATAATATATATGACCAGATAAGCCCGGGCAGTACCAAAGGATTGACTATGGTTGTTAAAGATGGATCATATGGTTTTATTGATGCAACAGGTAAAGAAGTTATCCCTCCCAAATATGATGAAGCACGTGATTTTAGTGATGATGGACTTGCAGCAGTTAGTGTTTCAGATAAATGGGGTTTTATTAATACGACCGGAACTATGGTTATTAAACCTCAGTTTGATGAAGTTGCTGATTTCTATGCCGGCCTGGCTCCGGTAAGTAAAAATTCAAAATGGGGATTTATTGACAAAACCGGGAAAATGGTTGTTGCACCACAATTTGACCAGGCAAACCAGTTTATTAACATGAACAAATCTGCTTCTGCACCTGGCAGCAAAACGAATTCAAACGACGACAGTGATGATGATTAACAGCTAGTTGCGGGCTGCTAAGGTTTTTTACCCTGGTAGCTTACAAATGCTATTTTGTTGCCTTTTTTGTTGATTACAATCCTATAGAAATTCTTGAATTCTGTATTTGTAAAGTCTGCAACCTCAATCCATTCTTTGTCTTTACCGATCCGGTATTTATAAAGTTTTCCATTTTTGCCCATAAATAAGGTGTTCTTAGCACCAAGCGCAAAATCCTCACAATTGGGGAGCGTTGCTACCAAAGGGATAACCTGATTTTTAAATAACAGGCAAATTGAATTGATACTGTCTTTTTTGTTGGCGGGTTTCTGGATAAAGAGCACAAACTTGTTTTGAATAATCTGGAGAGAGCGACCAACATTTTTTATCATGGTAAGGTTGGGTGAACCAGGGGTTGTGTCGGTTATTTCAAGTTTCATTGGTTCAGGCACATTTGCAGTAATAATCTTGTTTTTCATCCAGCAATAATATCCGATAGAATCATGCCCTTTCAATAAATGTTTTGATGCCCTTCCTTCAAGAGGGAATCCCCATAGTTGCTGCGAAGAATCTTTCATCACTCTCACCACACTTATATAATTACCGTCCGGGGTCAGTTTTGGAGAATATTCATCCTCAGGAGTATCGGTAAACTGTACAGTCATTTTTGAACCAATATCATACTTATATATATCTGCCTGTTTGTTCCGATAGGAAACATAATAGATAAATTTCCCATCAGGGGTAAAATAGGGCTGGTTATTATATCCTTTCCAGTCAGATATTTTTTGGGCGTTGGTAAAGGCAAAGTTTCCATGCTTGGTATTCATATCCAGTAGGTAAATATCAGTTGTTGGAACCTGGGCAAAGCATTTGAATATGAAAATATTAAAAATAAGTAGCGGCACAAAGTTTTTTGTCATACTGTTTATATTAAGGTGTAAACATAGGGATTTTTAAGATTATTGATCACTGATAATTGATCATTGTATAAATTGCAGCCATGCGAGCTATTATTCAGCGGGTTAATTATGCGAGTGTTAAGGCAGATGGAAAAGAGATATCATCAATAGCAAAAGGTTTTCTGGTTTTTGCAGGATGGGAAGAAATGGATACCACAGAAGACCTGGAGTGGATAAGCGGAAAAATTGCCAGGCTGCGTATTTTTAATGATGAAAATGACTTAATGAATTTATCTATTCAGGAATCGTCAGGAGATATTTTACTTGTGAGCCAGTTCACATTGTTTGCTTCTACCAAAAAAGGAAATCGTCCTTCATTTATCCGTTCTGCCAAACCCGATATTGCTATACCACTCTATGAAAAATTTATTCTATGCCTTGAAAAAGATGTGGGTAAGCCTATAAAAAAAGGAATATTCGGAGCGGATATGAAAATAAGCCTTGAAAATGACGGACCGGTTACCATTCAGATTGATTCGAAAAATAAGGAGTAAGGGATAAGTCATAAGGGGTAAGTCGATTATGGGATGGAAGGAAAAAACAGAGTTATTTATCTTTGATTTTGTAAACTAAAAAGTTGATTTTAACGTATATTAATGCGACGGGAAGAGTTTAGCAATACCATTTATGACTATTAAAGAAGCACAACAGGAAGTTGATTCCTGGATAAAAACTATTGGGGTAAGATATTTTTCTGAACTTACCAATACCGCAATTCTAATGGAAGAAGTGGGTGAGTTGGCCCGGATTATGTCAAGAAAATTTGGAGATCAGAGTTTTAAAGAGGGAGAAATTGATAATATGGAAGATGAAATGGCTGATGTGCTTTGGGTGCTTATTTGCCTGGCAAATCAGACTGGAGTTGACCTTGAAAAAGCTTTTTCTGATAATATGAAGAAGAAAACAATAAGAGATCAAAACAGGCACAAAGAAAATTCAAAGTTATAACACCTAAATTTAGAGGCGTTTAAATTTGGAATGTTATAGAAAGATTGTATAATTTTGTAAACAAATTGGGGAGAAAATTGTCTTATGGCGCAAATAGCGATAAAGTTCTATAATAAAGAGGGTAAGGATTTCCTGAGCGAACTCAGATCCAGGGTTGATCAATATTTTAAAAGCAATAATGAATCAACAAATTCAAATTTCAATATGGTTTTGAAAACCGTAACGATATTTACGGTCTATTTCGGGTCATATGCGCTTATCCTTTCTAATTTGCTCCCAATCTGGGGTATGTGGTTTTTTTGTGCAGTGATGGGCGTAGCCACAGCCGGTATAGGTTTTTCTATTGCTCATGACGCGCTCCATGGTGCATATTCAAGTCACAAATGGGTCAATAAATTGCTCGGCCTCTCGATGGACCTTATAGGCGGTAGTGGCTATATGTGGAAAATAACGCATAACGGAATCCATCACACTTATACAAATATCCACGAAGTAGATGAAGATCTTGAAGTTACTAGCATGATGCGTCTTTCGCCAAGACAGGATTATAAGAAAATACATCGTTTCCAGCAGTATTATTTTATGGCTGTATACAGTCTGGCCAGTTTTTTCTGGGTGTTCTTAAAAGATTATGTTCGTTTTGCACGCAAAGGGATGGTAGGGACTAAAAGCGGAAAACATCCGGCTAAAGAATTGTTTACTACGCTCATCGGAAAAGTTATCTATTATAGTTATCTTATTGTGATACCATTGCTGGTTGTTCATGTTACATGGTGGCAGTTTATTATTGGTTTTATGACGATGCATCTTGTAGCGGGAGCTATACTCGGCATTGTTTTTCAGTTGGCGCACGTTGTGGAAGAAACCGAGCATCTTATCCCTGATGAAGTGGGGCAAATGGAAAATGCCTGGATCATTCACCAGATGCGTACAACGGCCAATTTTGGTCCTAAAAACAAACTCCTCACCTGGTTTGTAGGCGGACTTAATTTCCAGGTAGAACATCATCTTTTTCCGAATATCTGTAGTATTCATTATCCGGAGATAAGCCCGATCGTGGAAAGTGTCGCCAAAGAATATGGGGTTCCTTATCACAGCCATAGTAGTTTCAGGTCGGCTGTTGGTTCTCATGTTAGGGTATTGAGAAAGCTGGGAAGGAACTACAATTCGTAGTTATTGATTCTTAATCTGTTATTTCATTTCTAAGGGTAAGTTATATTTTTCCTTGGTTATTGAATATTGAGCATCAATCATTGTCCCTATCTTTGGGGCGATATAAAAATCAATTATGACAAATTTTGGCTTTGTAACCTGGAATGTGAGCCCTGATATTTTCCACCTTGGATTTCTTACCGTCAGATGGTATGGGCTTCTCTTTGCCATGGCTTTCCTCGTAGGATACAAGATCATGGAGCATGTTTATAAAACTGAAAATATTCCCGTGAAAGATGTTGACCGACTATCATTGCATATGATTTTTGGCGTGGTCATAGGGGCAAGGCTCGGACATGTTCTTTTTTATCAGCCGGATTGGTATTTTGCACATCCATTAGATATTTTGAAGATATGGGAAGGAGGCCTTGCTTCACATGGAGCGTCGGTGGGCATATTGATTGCTATGTATATTTATAGTCGAAAAGGTCCCGTGCGGTCTTATTCCTGGATACTGGACAGGATCATTCTCACGGTACCCATTGGCGGATTTTTTGTCAGGATGGGTAACCTGATGAACTCAGAAATCTATGGACACGTTACCAATCTGCCATGGGGATTTAAATTTCCAAATGATTCACAGAATGCAGGGATGCCATTGCAACTCTTGCAACCGCATCATCCTACCCAGATATATGAAGGTTTGCTATACCTTGCCCTTTTTATTTTCCTTATCATATTATATAATCGCAAACATGCGACCTTAAAGCCAGGCATCTTGTTCGGCACTTTCCTGATTTTGCTTTTTAGCATCCGGTTTTTTGTTGAGTTTTTTAAAGAAGTTCAGGTGCCGTTTGAAGTGGATATGGTTGCAAAATACGGTCTAAATATGGGACAAGTGCTTAGCATTCCTTTCATTCTAGCCGGTATTATTATCCTGGTTCGTTCTTTAAAAGGAAATGGTGTATCAGATCCCGATCCTAAAAAGCTGAACCAAACTGTTAAGCCGGCGGAGCAACAGGATTTGTAGAATGGATGAAATCTATCTTGTACTTATCAAAATCAGTATCAGCGCGATTAATGCCGGTAAAGCCTGTATTAAAAATATCTTCGGCGTCACGGTAATTGCCCCGTAAATACCGGCGATCAAAACACAAACGAGGAAGAATATCCCTACATTATTTGCCCAGGTTGTATCTTGTATCCATAAAGACCATAACAGTCCGGCAGCAAGGAAACCGTTATACAATCCCTGGTTTCCTGCGAGGGTTTTAGTGGTTTCAAATGACTCTTTGGAATAATTTTTAAACACTTTAGGACCCCTGGTTTTCCAGGCAAACATCTCAAGGTAAAGGAAGTAGGTATGCAGGATAATAATAAGAATGACAAGGCATTTGATAGCTAAGAGCATAAGTTTTGTTTTTTATGGGTTTCATTCAATAGCTTCCAGAAAAGCTACTGACTTTTTAATGTCCAGGTGCAAATATCGATCTGTTTCCAAAAACGAAACTGATTCCCGGTACTCCACAATCATTTTTTCAAGCAGGGGAGAAGTGGTTATTGGCTTTCTGAAATGTACCGCCTGGGCTGCTGTCATCCATTCTATGGCCAGGATGTTTTTAACATTTTCAACGATTCTATAGCATTTGGTTGCCGCATTGGCACCCATACTCACATGGTCTTCCTGTCCATTACTTGAAGGGATAGAATCCACCGAGGCAGGTGTGCAAAGTTGTTTGTTTTCACTTACCAGGGCCGCCGCCGCATATTGTGGAATCATTAATCCATTGTTTAATCCCGGATTTGCAACTAAAAATTCAGGCAATCCCCGCTGACCGCTCAGTAACTGGTAGGTGCGCCGCTCTGATATATTTCCTAATTCTGCCAATGCCATTGCAAGGTAATCAAGTCCTAAAGCCAGTGGCTGCCCATGAAAATTGCCTCCGGACAATATCAGGTCTTCATCAGGGAAAATATTGGGATTGTCGGTTACAGAATTGATTTCAGTTTCAAAGATATCAACAACATGTGCTATAGCATCTTTACTTGCGCCGTGTACCTGTGGAACACATCTGAATGAGTAGGGATCCTGAACTTGAGGCTTGGGCATTTCCGCTATCTGGCTTCCTTTTAGGATTTCCAGGATCTCAGCTGCGGTTTTTGATTGGCCCCTGAATGGCCTGATTTTATGAATAAATGGAAGAAAAGGATCTAATTTGCATGAAAACGCATCGATGGATAAGGCAGCTGCCCTATCTGCAAGATGACTATATTTCAAGGCCTGAATCAGGTTCCAGCATCCATATGCGCTCATAAACTGAGTGCCGTTCAGCAAGGCAAGCCCTTCTTTTGCACCCAGTTCGATGGGTATTATTCCATTTTTATGATAAAGTTCAGATGTGCTTTTGATCTCTCCTTTAATGGATAATTCGCCCTTGCCAATAATAGGTAAGCTCAGATGAGCCAATGGAACAAGGTCTCCTGAAGCGCCAAGCGAGCCTTTTTGATATACAACCGGCAGCCAGTTGTAGTTATAAAAATCAACCAGTCTTTGTACTGTTTCAAGCCTGACTCCCGAATGCCCATAGGCAAGCGATTGTACTTTAAGGATCAGCATCAATCTCACAATATCATCAGGAACACGTTCTCCGACACCACAGGCATGTGATATAACCAGGTTTTTCTGGAGTTGTCTTAGCTCGTCAGCGGGTATTTTGATATTACACATGGCACCAAATCCGGTATTGATCCCATAAATGGATTCGTCAGAATTTGCCAGTCTGTTTTCGAGATAAGTTCTGCAGGTATTTATGCGTGTGATACTTTCGGGGGATAAAGCAATTTTCTTTTTCTGAGAGATGATATCGCCCAATTGTTTCAGGCTTAGATGATCAGGACTGATATAATGTATCGTTTCCAATATTATTGTTCTTTATTCAAAAGGCTCGCAAGTGCAGCCCAGTTTGTATTCTGTTTTTCCCCGGATATGATGTTTTTGACTGATATTTCGCCACCGTTTTCACCTGAAGCCAACGATATCACGTAATTAATTCCTTTTTTCTCCGCATAGCCATATTGCTTGCCGGATTTCTCTACTGAAGGGTACATTTCAACGGCTATATTTTCACCCCTTAAATATGCCAGAAGTGCAAATCCTGATTTTTCTTTTTCGCTTCCTTCATTCAGGATCAATGCCTTGACTTTGTTTTTATGATTTTGCGGTAGCCTGTTCATCTGTTTTAGAACATCATAGATACGCTCTGCACCAAATGAAATCCCAACGCCTGGCATGTTCGGCAAGCCAAACCCTGCGGTGAGTTCATCATAGCGCCCGCCGCTGGCAATACTGCCGATCTGCACTTCGTTCAGCACCACTTCAAAAATGGTAGAAGTATAATAATCAAGTCCACGGGCCAGTTTCAGGTCCAGTTCTAATATCGCTTTCTTTGGAGCAACTGTTTCGAGGAAAGAAAGCAATTCGCGTAATTCTGCAATTCCTTTTTTACCTGTTTTGCTGTTTACAAACCAGGTATCAAGGGTTTTAAGTTTATCTTCAATGGTTCCTGCAAGTCTGAACAGATGTTGCACCTGGTGGATCTGGGTTTCGCTAAAACCACGTGAACCCAGTTCCTGGACGACACCATTTTCGCCGATCTTATCCCATTTATCTATTGCGATGGCAAACTGACCGAATTTATCTGTAAATCCCCAGGCTTCAGCAAGACCACTCAGGATTTTCCGGTTATTTATTTTTATGGTAAAATCAGGCAATCCCAATGCTCCCAGCACCTCATCAAAAATAAGAATGCACTCCGCATCATACATCATGGAATAGCTGCCGATCACGTCGCCGTCGCACTGATAAAATTCACGGTAGCGCCCTTTCTGGGGACGATCGGCGCGCCATACCTTATCGATCTGGTATCTTTTGAAAGGAAAGGTCAGTTGATGTGCATTCATGGCCACATAGCGTGCCAGCGGAACCGTCAGGTCATAGCGAAGGCCTTTCTCCGTAATGCCCGGGGTGATTTTTTTATAATCTTTACTGCTCAGGGCAGCGGCATCAATGTCATCCAGGTAAGGGCCTGAATTCAGCACTTTAAAAAGCAGTTTATCGCCTTCTTCACCATATTTTCCTGTAAGTACGCTCAGGTTTTCAATGGCAGGGGTTTCCAGAGGGCCAAAGCCGTATTTCTGATAAACCTGCCGTATGGTACTGAAGATATGCTCACGGGCATACAATTCATCCGCACCAAAATCTCTCATGCCCCGGGCCAGGCCGGGTTTTTGTATATCGCTCATCTTAGGGCAAAGGTAATAGTAAGAGGTGAGAAGTAAGAAGTGAGATGTAATTTGAAACTTGAAATTGGGAATTAAACAATGAGACAATGTTGAAATTATCAAATGAGGAGAAAGTAGGGATTCCCCCTTTCCAAAGTGCCTGTCCCGATTACTCGGGAGGGTAGGGGGATTTTTGTTTTAGCACAGCACCCTTCCTGCGTACCGTTTCATCCTGTTTAAAACAAGCATTAAGGGTAACATTTTTTCTTGTTTTTGGCCTGATAATATTTTTTATATTATATTGATAATGAAATATTTAAGTTTTAAACCGGGGTTACACTTTGCCAAATAGTGTTATGCCGGTTTTGTTTTTTTTGGAAAAGCCATTCTGAGCATTCTGGCTTCCCGGATAAGTCCCCGAAGAAGTCCCAGAATAAGTCCCCGAAGAGGTCCCCGAAGAGGTCGGGACAGGCGGGACAGGCGGGACAGGCGGCACACGTGTTCTCACTGTTTTAACAGGGAAATTCATTTTTTCATTTTTTAGCTTATTGAAATTTAGTTATTTACACGTAATTCATTGACAAATATCAGACAATAACAGTCCCGAGCACTCGGGATCAATCGAGAATGCCAAAAAGCAAAGGTTTATCTTTTTCATATTTTTCTGAATCAGGATTTACAGGATTTTAGAATTAAGAGGATTTTGTTCAATTTGTTTGCGCCAGCCTCTAACTCCTAACTCCTGATGCCTAACGCCTTTTATATACATATATAGTGAAGTACCAAACTGGGTGGGTGATTTCCAAAAATATTTTTTATCTTATTTATATTCATTTAGTTATAAGCAAAAATATTTTTAAAAATGTTTCACAAAAAAGGGAATACCCGTCAATCAGGCATTCCCTTTAAGAAGAAAGGAGGAAAAGAAGGGAGGAATTAATCTTTCACAAATCTCGAACGTGCAAAACCATGATCTGTAAAAATATATATAAAATAAGTACCCGGAATAAGGCTATTGATGTTCATATCTGTTTGCCGGACCTGAGCATATTTCATAGTCATCACTTTTCTACCCAGGATATCCGATATCCCGATTTCAGAAATCAGTTCCTTTCCTGCGTCTATGTGCAATATGGATTGTGCAGGGTTGGGATAGAGATGTATATTACTATCAGTATTAGTTTGGGGTGCTATACCAGCTGAATAGCCATAAAATAATACAGAATCTCCCACTGTATATAATGATACATCATCTTCCACATTATCAATGGCTTTTATGTTCTCAAAACCAAACCGAAGTTCTTTCCTGATTAACCTTTTGCCGCCCACATTATCAGGTGTAATAATGGTGAGTTTACCAATTTCGCCATACCCTGATACATTCTTATGATCTGTCCTGGTTATGCCGATATCCATAACCCCGTTTACCGAATCGTTATGAACAAGATAGACCAGGTTTTTACCAACTGTTCCCATCCAGCAATTCGAAAAATCTGCTGAAAAGCTTTTGGCGCGGCCTACATTTACCGGATCATACGTAACAGTATAACAGATGCCATAAATATTGCTGAGGGATTTTGAGGCTGTCCCGAGATTCATCTGTACAGATATGGTATCTGAAGTGCCAACACTATCTTTGGATATGGATAAAGACAGAGCCGGGTCATTCGGGTTGCCGCTTGTAATAGAACCACCGGACTTTGAATGTGATTTGCTGTAATTCCGTATGATGGCGGCTATATCCAGGCTGTCAATTATTCCATCGCCATTGCAATCCGCATGTTTATAATTTGTTCCGGATTTGAAGCTTTTATGCCAGTCTTCGCAGGGATGCGCATACCATTGGGTGGTGGTATCCAATCTATTATATTCACTATTATTATAGCCAATACCAATTGCAAGGAGATCGTAAATATTGTCAACCTTATCATAGTTGGCATCACCGGGCCAGACGCAGTCACCATCAGGATACACCCAGGTTTTCGTGGAATCTGAACACCCTGATGAATTGGTAACAATAAGCCGGATATGATAAGGGCCCGTCTTTGTAAAATGATGTTTATGAATATTTTTGCCGGTATCGGTAGTCCCATCCCCAAATGTCCATACATAAGAAACCGCACCGGTTGATGAATCTATTAAACCAAGCGAATCCTGTGTACAAAAAAGAGTATCGGATACTGAAAATCTGGCATGGGGCAGAGGGTTGACGGAACCATATGCAGTATCAAGCCCGGTGCAGCCGGTACTATTGGAAGTAATCGAGAGATAATATGCAGCGCTGGACTTTGGAACTAGGCGGGGATTTGCAAGGATAGACCTAAAACCTGAAGGGCTTGAAGACCAACTGTATGAATAACCTGTATCTGGTTTAGTGCCAAGAAAAACCGAATCACCAAAGCAAACCAATGTGTCTTTTCCGGCATTTGCTGTTGGCAATGGGTTAACAGTTAGTGTTACTGAGTCTTTACCAACACATGCGTATGAATTGGTTTCGTAGAGATAATAAGTTGTTGTGACAGCAGGACTAACTACTGGATTGCTAACCGAACCAATTACACTTGTTGGATTTGAAGTCCAGAAATAAGCATCGTTAGGTACTGATGAAGAGCCAATAGTATCCATAACTCCAAAGCATACCGATCTGTTTTTTCCCGCATTGGCGGATGGGGTAGGATTGACTGTAATAATTGCAAAGGAGGAATCATTCTGCGGAGTCGAATCGGTAGTGCCATTTGGGTTATAGGTCCAGACTTTTATGGTGTCAGTTCCATTTGGGAATTTAAAACTGCCGAGAGTTACGGAAATTGAACTGTCTGATTTTAACTTGCCAGTCCAGGCATACGATGATACAACTTTGCTGTTAACCGACCATCCAATTTTTACGGAATCCAATTCATGATTACCATAATTTTTTAATGATATCTTCAATTGTTGAGAATTCCCACAAAAAACACCTTTAGAGGAAGGTATTGAACTTATGCCTGCATCATTATTGACTTTAAAATTTATATCCGCAATAAAACCATTCCAAGTGCCTTTTGATTTTGTTTGAAATGCACCTGATGTAGCGATTCCTGGGGTATTTGTCGCATATCCAGCGATTAAAATTTGATAATCATTTAACCAGACAATTCCATAACACCAGCTAAAACCATAATAGGAAGCCCATAATCTTGAGCCATTATTATCAAATTTTGCAATAAAGGTGTTGTTATAGCCACTGCTATATGTTGGTTGAAATGCATCGGTTGTTGCTATACCCGAAGTACTTTGAGTGTATCCTGAAATATAAATATTATTAAATGAATCTAAAATAATATTGGATCCATCATCTGCGTTCGGTCCCCCAAAATAAGTGCTCCATATTATTTTCCCACTAGTATCGAATTTAGCCAGATAAACATCATTTCCCCCCCTATTGAGGTTTGGTATGCGCCAGCAGTTGCAATTCCTGTCTGACTGCATGTCCCACCGCTTAGATATAAATGTCCCTTTTTATCAGCGACAATTCCTTGAGAAGAATTAAAACTCTCCCAGCAATTGCCTCCAAAATATGTTGACCATATTCTATTTCCGTTTTTATTGAATTTAGCTATGAATGCATCATTTCTACCTCCACCATATGAAGTCTGATATGCGCCTTTTGTTGCAATAACACTGTTACTATCCGTTACTCCTGACAGAAAAACATTTCCTGATAAGTCTGAAACTATTTTTTCACCAATTGTACTATCAGCACCAAAATATGTCGCCCAATTCAAATTACCGCTTGAATCGAACCGCGCTAGAAAAGCGTCAATCTTTCCTGAAAAACTGGTTTGAAATGCTCCTTTGGTTGCAATGTTAGATTTACTATTGGTTTTTCCTGTAACGTACAGATTAGAATGTCCGTCCATCTTTATATCAAATCCAAATTCGTCTCCTGCCCCTCCAAAATATGTGCCCCACTTACGAATTCCATCTGTACTAAACTTTGCAATAAACACATCCGAGTACCCATTTCCTACGGTTGAAGTTTGATAAGTGCCATTAGTTGCAATTCCAGAACTACTGTACGTATAGCCCGTAAAATAAAGGTTCCCTAAATAATCAGTAGTTATTGCAAGACCCCAATCTTGAGAGTTGCCGGCATAGTATGTTACCCATGCTGGTGTTCCGTTCTCATTAAATTTTGCCAAAAGCACTGCACCATTATTAGTACTCGGAGTACTTGTTTCAAATGCGCCAGTGGTTGTAATTCCAGTTTTGCTGGTAGATTCACCGATAATATATATATTTTTTAAGTTATCAGTTGTAATTCCATATATTAGTTCTTCAGTTGACCCTCCAAAATAGGTCCCCCAAACTAAACTCGGATCTATAACCAAATCTTTTCTTTTATCATAGCCTCCAACCTCAAAACTATATTCCAATCCTTTTTTAACAGATATGCTTTTCACCAATTTCCCTTCCACAAAACTCTTTGGCGCACTCTCTTCCAATGTTCCCAACGTATTGGCATATTTAATCCCTCCATTTTTCAGTGCTTCTTCTTTCTCAGCCCCATTCCATCGCAATTTTATATCGCTTACATTGCCTCCGGGATGGACTAAAAAGGAATATTCAATACCATTTTTGGCAACATTCAGATTCATATCAATATTCGGGTATATGTTTTTATAGGTAAGGGTTTTATAGGTGTGTACATTGGTGATGCCATGGTTCGCATCTCCGCCGGTGTAGAAGTTTTCATAGTATTCCTGCTGGTCAGTGGCGGTGATTGAAGGGGTGGGGTTGGAGCCAAGGAGAACGAGGTCCATGCGGGAGGCAGTGATAGAAGTGTGAAGAGCGGAGAGCGAAGAGCGCTTAAATCCCCCTGCCCCTCCCGAATAAGTCGGGACATGCTTTCCAAAGGGGGATTCCGTTTCCATACCTGTTGCCTCGGAAACATCATCTTGTCCCTTTTCAATCTTTGTGAAAACAAAACTCAACATGCCGGACTTGCAATACACATATACACCTCCCTGCTTTCCATAATATTTAATATCACTAAGCGCATTCCCGCTTTCATCCATCAGTTGTCCCTTGTTCTCTTCAAAGAGGAATGGCTGAGAAGTATTGAAGTTTTTAACCTTTTGCGCCTGTGAATTGAAGGCATTAAAAAGAACAGCTAATAACAAAATGGCTATTAGATTTAAATGAAACCTGTGTGCCAGGGTGGGGTTGATTTGTACTTTCATAAAGAGTGAAAAGTTAGATGGTTTTGTTTAGATAATTCATGTCCAAAAATTTGTTGTCTTGATGTGTAAAAAACCGGAATTAATCTTTCACAAATCTCGAACGTGCAAAACCATGATCTGTAAGAATATATATAAAATAAGTGCCCGGAATAAGGCTGCTGATGTTCATATCTGTTTGCCGGACCTGATCATGTTTCAGGGTCATTACTTTTCTACCCAGGATATCTGATATCCCGATTTCAGAAATCAGTTCCTTTCCTGCGTCTATGTGCATTGTGGATTGTGCAGGGTTGGGATAGAGATGTATATTATTATCAATATTAGTTTGAGGTGCTATACCAGCTGAATAGCCATAAAATAATACGGAATCCCCAACTATATATAATGATACATCATCTTCCACATTATCAATGGCTTTGATATTCTCTAAGCCGAAGCGTAGTTCTTTCCTGATTAACCTTTTGCCACCCACATTATCGGGTGTAATAATGGTTAGTTTACCAATTTCGCCATAGCCCGATACATTCTTATGATCTGTCCTGGTTATGCCGATATCCATAACCCCATTTACCGAATCGTTATGAACAAGATAGACCAGGTTTTTACCGACTGTTCCCATCCAGCAATTTGAAAAATCTGCTGAAAAGCTTTTGGCACGGCCGACATTTACCGGATCATACGTCACAGTATAGCAGATTCCATAAATATTGCTCATGCTTTTCGTGGCCGTCCCGAGATTCATTTGTACAGTGATGGTATCAGATGTGCCAACACTGTCTTTGGAAATCGATAAAGATAAAGCAGGATCATTTGGGTTGCCGCTTGTAATCGAACCACCAGACTTTGAATGTGATTTGCTGTAATTCCTTACGATGGCAGCCATATCAAGGCTATCCACTTTTCCATCGCCGTTACAATCAGCATGTTTGTGGTTTGCACCCGATTTAAAATTTTTGCTCCAATCCATACAGGGATGGGCATACCATTGCGTGGTGGTATCTGTTCTTTTAAAGCCAGTATCGTTATAAGCGATTCCAATAGCAAGGAGGTCATAGATATTATCAACTTTATCATAGTTGGCATCCCCCGGCCAGACGCAGGGAGAAATCATAACCGTTTTTGAAATTGAATCCGCACAATTAGCTGAATTAATAACTACCAAACTTACATCATAAGATCCCAATTTCGAATATAAGTGTTTTGGTGGAGTTGAATCGGTTGAAGATGTTCCGTCTCCAAAATCCCAATAATAGGAATTTGATTTTGAGCTTTTATTTACAAAAGATATACTATCACCCGGACAAACATTATTAAAAGAATATTCTGCTTTAGGTTTTGGTCTGGGTGTAATATTTTTTGAAATTGAATCAGAACAACCGTCAGAATTAGTCACCTTCAAAAAAACAGAATAAGTTCCTGTATCATTGTACAAATGTAAAAGATGCATACTTGAATCAGAGGAACCAGAATGATCACCAAAATACCAAAAATAGGATTTTGCTAATGAGCTCGAATCTATAAAAATTGTAGTTTCTCCAACACATCCGGTTTTGTAGGAAAAACTTGCTCTTGCATTCGGTAATAAAACAACTGACGATGAATCTGTATCGGAACATCCTGTGGCATTAATCGTCTCAATTAGATAATAAGTTGTATTCTTATGAGGGTTTACATAGGGATCACTTATTGTAGACGTAAAACCGGCAGGAATTGAAGTCCATGAATATGAACGGCCGCTTATAGGATTTGAACCTATTCTAATAGAACCACCACTACAAATTGTAAAGTTGCCGCCAGCATTTGCTTTCTGAGTAAGACTGATAATTGCTGTATCATTACCCTGAAGTGAATCTAATAATCCATTGGGTTTCAAAGTCCAGGCAATTACAGTATCATGACCGGTATTGAATGAAAAACTCCCGATATCAACAATAACTGTACTATCAGGTTTCAATTTCCCCGTCCAATTATATTTAGTTTGAAATTTATGATTAATAGATAAACCAACTTTGACTGAATCAAGGTCTTTACCGCCGAAATTTTTCAGGCGGACAAATATATTTTGCGTTTTACAAAATGAAACAGAATCAAGAGTTGGCAAAATGCCTGCGTCATTTTGATATGTATTAAGTGTAAATTTTGCTATTATGCCGAAATAATTACCAAAAGTTTCAATATTGGATTGATATGCATTATAAGTTGCTAAGTCAGTACTTTGACTAGAACCTGTAAAATAAAGATTACCTGATGAATCGATTACCGATTCACCTGCATCATCAGTACCATTTCCTCCTAAATAAGTCGCCCAGATGCGGTTCCCGGTATTGTTGAATTTCGCAAGAATTATATCTTGGTGACCTGATTTATTTGAAGTCTCATATGCTCCTACTGTCGCGATTCCACTATCACTATTTGTTGATCCTGTGCAATAAATATTACCCTTTGAGTCCAAAGATATTCCGCCTAAGTTAGCATTCCAGTTACCTCCATAATATGTTCCCCAAATTCGTGACCCGGAGCTGTTAAATTTAACTAGAAAACCATCTGCATCCCCACTTCGCGAAGTTTGAAAAGCACCTGTAGTTGCAATTCGGCCTAAACTGGTGGTTGAGCCTGTTATATAAACGTTTCCTTTAGTGTCAGTCGTCACACCTGAAGCATCATCGCCACCGCTCCCACCGTAATATGTTCCCCATTGGAGACGTCCAGAGCTATTAAATTTTGCCAGAAAGGCATCACCACCATAAGTAACAGTACCATTAAAATCAGTATCGCCATAATAATTGCTTTGAAATCCCGAAAATGCAATTCCACTACTACTAGTTGTGGTGCCTGTCAAATAACAATTGCCTTTAGCATCTGTGCTCATTCCATATAAATAATCCTGCCCAGAACCTCCATAATACGTGGCCCATGTTAAACTGCCAGAACTATTAAATTTTGCGAGAAAAGCGTCTGCCCCTCCTTGAGGATAAGTCTGCTGTGCACCAGATGTTGCTATCCCACTAGTGCTGCTTGCCCAGCCTCCAATATATACATTCCCAGAAGAGTCGGTTCCAACGCTTGCAGATTCATCATAGTTGGAGCCTCCAAAATAAGTTGCCCAGATCAGATTGCCCGAATTGCTAAATTTTGCAAGAAACGGATCGTACCATCCTCCGGGATACGAAGTTTTAAATGCGCCAGAAGTAGCAATACCATTACTGCTTTTAGTATTTCCAGTAATATAAATATTTCCATGAATATCCAGATTCAAATCAGCACCAAGATCCTGATCAGAACCGCCATAATAACTAGCCCATAGACGCTTTCCGTCGTTGCTAAACTTTGCAAGGAAAATATCATTATTCCCACCATAAGATGTTTGGTATGCACCAGAGGTAGTTAAATAGTTGTCGAGGGTTGTAGTGCCTGCAATGTATAAATTTCCTGCGGCATCTAACTTTATTCCACCAGCATTTGAATTGGGTCCACCGATATACGTAGCCCAGACCAATGTGGGGTCAATTAATAGTTTTTTTCCCTTATTATATCGTCCTACTTTAAAACTGAATTGTTTTGCTTCCTTGAAAATACTTGTTTGTATCATTTTCCCATCCGCAAAACTCTTTGGTGCACTTTCTTCCATGCTCCCCAACATATTAGCATATTTTATTCCGCCATTTTTCAATGCTTCTTCTTTCTCTGCGCCATTCCATCTCAGTTTAATATCGCTCACATTTCCGCCGGGGTGTACTAAAAAAGAATATTCCATTCCCTTTTCAGCAACATTGAGCAGCATGTCAATATTCGGGTATATATTTTTGTATATAAGGGTTTTATAGGTGTGTACATTGGTGATGCCATGATCTGCATCTCCGATGGTATAGAAGTTTTCAAAATATTCCTGTTGGTCTGAGGCGGTGATTAAAGGATTGGGGTTGGAGTTGAGGAGAACGAGGTCCATACGGGAGGCGGTGATAGAAGTGCGAAGAGCGGAGAGCGGAGAGCGCTGATTTCCGTGTATGGATTCAGGATTGTGAACCCCTAGGTCTGAAACAGGCATCCCAGTTGCCTCTGAAATATCATTTGGCTCTTTTTCTGACTTGGTGAATACGAAACTCAGCATGCCAGGTTTGCAGTATATATATACACCTCCCTGTTTTCCATAATATTTGATATCTGAAAGCGCATTCCCGTTTTCATCCCTAAGCTGTCCTTTGTTTTCTTCGAATAAGAAGGGCTGGGTAGTAGCAAAGTTTTTAACGGATTGAGCCTCGGTTTGTAATCCTTTAAGTAAAAGAATCAGAAACAGGACTACCTTCAGAATTGAATGAAATCTGTCGGCAGGGTTGATTTTGATATGCGCTTTCATATTGAGTGAAAAGTTAGTTGTTTTCATTTAGAATAATTCATGATACAAAGATTGGGACTATGAATCCGAAATAAAAACACAATTTAATAGCATATACAATTATAAATTTTACTATTTTTAAGGGAATGTAAATATTATAACATTGAAAATAAATATAATACAAAAATATTTTGTACATTTAGTGAGTTAGTTTACAAATATTTTATATCTTTGGATATGGACCAGAGTAAATTTATTAAAACGTATGACAAACTGGATAAAGTCAGTCAAAGGCGGTATATCGAGTTTCTAAATTCTCCATATTTTAATAAAAATGAGGAGGTTCGGCAATTTGTTGCATTGATCCGGCAAGGCAAAGCAAGTCATGATCCAAAAAAAATCTATGAATTTTTATATCCCGGTAAGCCATTTGATGCGAGAAGGTTGCATGATCTTTTGTACAAATCACTCAAGCTGCTCGAAGAATTTTTGACTGAAGAACAATACGCTACACAAACATGGGATCGCAAATTGAATCTGCTTAATTACATAAGAGTAAATGAACTGGAAGATCTTAACAGCGTGGTGCAGCGGGAGATACAGGAGTTAAGTTCTAAAAAGCAGTTCAGGGATAGTAATTATTTTTATGAGGAATTCATGTACCAGTCGGAGGCCTATAAAATTTTTCTCGACCAGGCACAGATCAAAGGAGATGAAAACCTCCAGAAAAAAGTGGACAGGCTTGATCTTTTTTATCTCTCGGCAAAGCTGAGAGACAGTTGTGAAATGATGAACCGAAAAAGGATTCTTAGCATTGACTATGAATTTCACCTGCTCAATAACCTTATTGAAGCCATTAAGGCTGATTTTGAGAGATATAAAGATTATCCTGCCATCTCAGTATATTTCAGAATCCTGCTCATGCTCAGGGAACCGGAAGATACCGGGCATTTCAGAAAGCTGCAGGAAGAATTTCAGCAAAACATCGGGTTATTTCCCCAGGACGAACAACGTTCGCTGTACGGCTATCTTCAAAATTACTGCATACGAAAAGTAAACAGCGGTGCTGCGGCATTTTATAGTGAATTGTTTGATATCTATGAGCATATGCTGCTTATCGGGCTTATGGACCCTGATAATAAAAATCTGCAATGGGAACTTAAGAACATGGTTTCGGTGGCTTTGCGACTTGGCAAATACGAGAGGGCGTTAGACATTGTCGAAACTTTGAAAACAAGGCTGCCCGAAGAGGTGTCTGAAAATGCATACGCATATAATCTTGCCAATTATTATTACGAAACCAAAAATTTCAGAAAAGCGACCCTTCTTCTTCATTCTGTCGATTTTAAAGACGTGTATTATAACCTGGATTCCAAATCGATGCTACTGAAAATATACTTTGAGCAGGATGAAGAAGAAGCATTTTTTGCCCTTGTCAATACTTTTCAGGTTTTTCTCACCAGAAACAGGTTGATTTCAACAGATACCCATCTGGCTTACAGCAATCTTTTAAAATTTGCCAGGAAAGCATTTGTATTCAAGACGATGCTTCCCTATCAACGCAGGCATAGTTCTCATAAAATCAGGACATTGAATGACAAACTGACCCGTTCGAAAAATGTAATCAATCTTGCCTGGCTTTTAAAAGAAACGGATAAATTGATGGAAGATGCCCAATAAATTGGGTCAATTGCAGAAAAAAGGGAATGCCGGGGGAGGCATTCCCTTTAAAAAGAAAGAATGAAAGAAAGGAGGAAGGAATTATTCTTTTACAAACCTCGAACGTGCAAAACCATGATCTGTAAGAATATATATAAAATAAGTACCCGGAATAAGGCGGCCGATATTCATATCTGTTTGCCCTACCTGGTTGTATTTGAGTGTCATTACATTTCTGCCCAGCATATCTGATATACCGATTTCAGAAATTAATTCTTTTCCAGCATCTAAGTGCAGCGTGGACTGGGCAGGGTTGGGATAGAGACGTATATTATTATCAGTATTGGTTAGAGGCGCTATCCCACTCGAATAGCCATAAAATAATACGGAATCCCCAACTGTATACAATGATATATCATCTTCCACATTATCAATAGCCTTGATATTCTCCAAACCAAATCGTAATTCTTTCCTGATTAATCTTTTGCCACCTACATTATCCGGCATAATGATCGTGAGTTTACCAATTTCACCATAACCTGATATGTTCTTATGATCTGTCCTGGTAATACCAATATCCATAACACCATTTATCGAATCATTATGAATAAGATAGACCAGGTTTTTACCAACTGTTCCCATCCAGCAATTTGAAAAATCAGCTGAAAAACTTTTGGCACGGCCTGTATTTACCGGATCATAAGTGACTGTTAAGGCGATACCGTATATGTTGCTAAGGGATTTTGAGGCTGTACCGAGATTCATCTCTATAGATATAGTATCCGAAGTGCCCACACTGTCTTTTGAAATCGATAAAGACAGTTCTGGATCATTAGGGTTGCCACTGGTGATGGAACCACCTGATTTTGAATGTGATTTGCTGTAATTCCTAACAATGGCAGCCATGTCCAGGCTGTCTACTTTTCCATCACCGTTGCAGTCTGCATGTTTGTGGTTTGCCCCCGATTTAAAACTTTTAGTCCAGTCTACGCAGGGATGTGCATACCATTGGGTAGTCGTATCAGTTCTTTTGCTTCCTGTATCGTTGTAGGCAATACCTATAGCAAGGAGATCATAGATGTTATCCACTTTATCGTAGTTGGCATCACCTGGCCAGACGCAGGAGCCATCAACATAGATAGTCTTTTCTGATGAATCAGAACAACCTGTTGTATTTGTGACTTTTAGCCAGATATGGTATACACCTCCTGATTTGTAATGATGCTTTGCCGGATATTTACCAGTGTCAGAAACACCATCTCCAAAGTACCACTTATGAGAAACTGACTGTGTATCAGAGTCATAAACTGTAAGTGAATCTGACAGGCAAAAAACACTATCAGTAGTATAAATATCTGCATAAGGTATCGGGTTAACTTTCACTGAAACGGTCGCTTTTCCTTTACAGCCCGTATTTACATTTGTTACGCTGAGATAATAGGTTGTGGGTTTTAATGGATAAACAACAGGATTTGAAAGAGTTGAGCTATATTCGGAATCCGGACCCACCGACCAGGAATAACTATCTCCTGTTATACTTTCGGCGCCTAACTGAACTGAATCTCCTGCACATATCAAAGTGTCTTTACCGGCATTTGCTGTTGGTAATGGGTTGACAGTAATTGTCACTGAGTCTGAATCAGCACATGAATAGGTATTAGTTACAAATAAGTAATACCTCGTTGTCTTAGTTGGTTTAACTATAGGATTGCTTAAAGAAGATATATTCCCTTTATTATATTCGAACCATGCGTAAGTATCACCCGGTACATCGGATGAGCCAAGGGTATCAACATAACCATAGCAAATTGATCGGCTTTTTCCAGCATTTGCAGTTGGTATAGGATTAACGGATATTACTGAGGAATCTGTAGCAGAACATCCCGTCGCAGTAATCGTTTCTGTTAAGTAATATGTAGTTGTTTTTGTTGGTTTAACAAATGGATCATCAATATTTGAGGTAAAGCCCGAAGGTTTGGAAGTCCACAAATAAGTATGGCCGGTAATTGATGTTGTTCCTATGGGAATACTGTCTGGCCCCTGACAAATTGTAAGATTGCCTCTGGTGTAAGCATTCGGTAAAGAATTAACAGTAGCAATAACCATCGCAGAATCATTTTGTGGAATAGAATCAATAACTCCATTGGGCATTGATGTCCATACACGAACTGAATCTTTACCTGGTTTAAAATTGAAATATCCCATGTTGACAAAAGCGGAACTATCCATTTGCAAATTTCCGGTCCATGGGTATGTTTTTGATGAATCGCTATTAATATCCAATCGAATGTTAACCTTTTTCAGGGGATTTAATCCGTAATTTTTTAATACTACTTTTACCTGATAGCTATCAGCACAGTTAACATTTGGGATTTGAATTGAATCTATCCCAGCATCATTATGAGCCCAAAGCTTGAATCTGGCTAAGAATGCATCCTCGCCCCCTCCATATGACGGCTGATAACTATACTTAGTTGAAATCCCTGATGAATTGGTTGTAAATCCAGTAATATAAATATGGTTCCATTTGTCACAGGCAATTCCAAAAACTTCATCATAATTTGGAGTGCCAACCCAACCATAATAAGTTCCCCAAAGTCGCGAGCCCGAGCTGTCAAATTGCGCAAGATATAAGTTGGTTGGTGTGGATTGATATGCATATTTCGTAGTCATTCCGGTTGTGCTCTGGGTTCCGCCTGTTATAAAGATGTTTCCTGTGTCATCTACTACCACGCCTTCAATCCCTCCATCATAATAGGTTACCCATTTGGGGTAACCTGAAGTATTAAATTTTGCTAAAAATCCTTCACCATTGCCGCTGAAATTAGTTTTGAAAGCGCCGCTAGTAGCTAAACCTGAATTTGTTGCAATTCCTGTTAAATAAATATTGCCAATGCGATCAATTGCAGTTTTAAATCCGGCCCCTTCAGAGCCGAGTCCACCAAAATAAGTAGACCAGGTCAATCCTCCATTTGTATTAAATTTTGTTAAAAAGCCATCGCATTGATTACCTCCATTGTAATAAGTTCTATAAGCCCCCGATGTAGCAATACCATTTGTACTGGAAGTTTGACCTGTTATATAAATATTCTGAAGTCTGTCAACTGACACTGAAAATGGCAGGTCATCGCTGGAACCGCCAAAATAGGTCGACCAGATTATTGAACCGCTTGAGCTGAATTTTGCCAAAAAAGCATCACCATAACTTGTCCCTCCTGCCATGGAAGTTTGATAGGCCCCATTTGTAGCTATATTAGTAGTACTTCTGGTTAATCCGGTTATATACACATTATTTGAGGAATCCGTAGCAACTCCTGTAAGATTTGTAATATAATTTCCGCCGAAATATGTTCCCCACAGCCTGTAACCACTAGTATCAAACTTAACCAGATACGCATCCTGATAATTTGTTGTTGTTTGGTAAGCGCCAGAAGTTGCAATATTGCTTTGTTGATCGGTACTTCCTCCAAGATATACATTTCCGGATCCGTCAAATGCTAGTCCCATTAGACCATAAGTCGAAAAATAGGATCCATAATATGTTGCCCAGCGCCTTTTTCCATCGTTACTGAATGTGGCAATAAATGCGTCATATGCAGACCCTCCTGAATAATATAAATATGTTGACTGAAATGATCCAGTAGTAGCAATACCGGATGTTGATACCGTAGTACCACAAATGGCAATATTCCCTAATTTATCAACTGATACGCAATTTGATCCATCAATATTACTCCCCCCATAATACGTCGCCCATTCTAATGTTGGATCAATTAATAAATCTTTTTTCTTATCATAATTTTCTACTCTAAAACTGAACTGAGTTCCGTCCTTAAAAAACCTGCTCTGAATTGTTTTCCCATCCACAAAACTCTTCGGTGCACTCTCTTCCATGCTTCCCGAAATATTGGCATATTTGATACCGCCATTTTTTAGAGCTTCTTCTTTCTCAGCTCCATCCCATCTCAATTTTATATTATTCACCTTTCCGCCTGGGTGTACCAAAAAGGAATATTCCATGCCTTTATTGGCAATATTGAGCAGCATGTCGATATTCGGATATATGTTTTTATAAATAACTTTTTTATAGGTGTGTACATTCGTGATTTCGCGATTGGCATCCCCACTGATATAGAAATTTTCATAATATTCCTGTTGGTCTGTGGCGGAGATTAACGGGGTGGGATTGGAGCCAAGGAGAACGAGGTCCATTCGTGAAGTGGAAACAGAAGCGTGGAGTGCGGCGTGGGAAGAGCGCTTAAATCCCCCTGCCCCTCCCGAATAAGTCGGGACATGCTTTCCAAAGGGGGATCCCGTTTCCATACCTGTTGCCTCGGAAACATCATTTGCTTGCTTTTCAATCTTTGTGAAAACAAAACTCAACATGCCGGGTTTGCAGTATACGTATACATCTCCCTGTTTTCCATAGTATTTAATGTCTGAAAGTGTATTCCCGGATTCATCCATTAGCTGTCCTTTGTTTTCTTCAAAAAGGAAGGGCTGATTGGCGGCAAAGTTTTTGACTTTTTGGCCATGGGTTTTGAAGCCATTAAAGAGAATAATTAAAAGCAGGATGGCTGCTAGATTTAATTGAAACCTGCGAGCCCGGGTGGGGTTGATTTGTGCTTTCATATTGAGTGAAAAGTTAGTTGTTTTCATTTAGATTAATTCATGATACAAAGATTTGCAATGTGAAAGCGAAGAAAAAACACATTATTTTCATGTTTACAAATACATTATTAAAAAATTAAAAGATTAAAAAGATTAAAATATTGAAAATGAATAATATGAAAGTTACAAAAAGTATGATATTTTGAAAAATTACACAAAATTGTTATATTTGTTTTATGGAACAGAGCAAATTTTATAAAACGCTTCAAAAGCTGAATAAGCAGCAGCAATTAAGGTTTCTTGACTTTTTGCAATCGCCATATTTTAATAAAAATGAGGAGATTACAGGCTTTGTAAAATTGATTTGTCCGGGAAAATTCAATGTTTCGAAAGAAGAGATCTATTCAAAACTTTACCCGGGTAAAATTTTCGAAGAGCGCAGAATTCCTGATCTGATGTATAAATCTCTGCGATTAATGGAGACGTTTCTGAGCGAAGAACAATATACAGAACAGCAATGGAATCAAAAACTTAACCTCCTCAATTATATCAGAGTCAATCAACTGGAAGAGTTGTATTCTGTTGTCCAAAAAGATATTCTGGAAATGAGCAGTCAAAAGCCATATCGTGACAGCAATTATTATTATGAAGAATTCCAGTACCAGGCGGAGGCTGATAAAATTTTCCTTGATCAGGCGAGAATACAAGGGGATGAAAGCCTTCAGAAAAAAGTGGATCAGCTGGATATCTTTTATTTATCTGCCAAACTCAGGGACAGTTGTGAAATGATGAACCGGAAACGCATTCTGGCCATAGATTATGAATTTAACATGCTGGATGAGTTATTGGAAATCGTAAAATTAAATTTTGAAAAGTATACCGTAATACCTTCCATTTCAATTTATTACCGTATTCTGGTTATGCTCAAGGACCCCAATAATATGGAGCATTTTAATGTTTTGAAAGATGACGTTACTAAGCATATTCAACTTTTTGAACAGGACGAACAACGGTCTCTATACGGATACCTTCAAAACTATTGTATAAGGAAAGTAAACAGCGGTGTGTCAAAGTTTTACAATGAATTGCTTGATATATATAAATATATGCATGAGATAGGGCTTATGAAGGCAAATAACAAAAACCTGCAGTGGGATTTGAAAAACATGGTTTCTATTGCTTTGCGTTTGGGAGATCATGAGTGGACCTATAAGATCATTAATGAGCTGAAACCGGAATTGCCCGGAGAAGTTCGTGAAAACGCCTATACGTATAACCTGGCCAACTATTATTACGAAACCAGGGAATATAAAAAAGCAACCCGCTTATTGCAATCTGTTGATTTTAAGGACGTTTACTATAACCTGGATTCTAAGTCCATGCTGCTCAAAATCTATTTTGAACTGGATGAGGAAGAGTCTTTTTTTGCATTAATTACCACATTCAAAGCCTATCTCAGCAGGAACAAACTTATTTCAACCGATACTTTTGATACATATAGCAACCTGCTGAAATTTGCCCGGAAAGCCTTTGTGTATAAAATCATGCTGCCTTATGAGCGCAGGCACAACAATAATAAAATCAAAGCCTTGAAGCAAACGGTGATCGAAACCAAAAACGTTGTCAACGCCATCTGGTTACTAAATGAAATTGAAAAACTATTTGAAAATGAGCCAATAAGACAATGAGGCAATGAAATTCATTTTCAAATTGCCTCATTTCCAAATTTTCAAATTGATTATTTCTCCACAATCTTCATCTCATTGATCAGGTTGGTAGCGCCGGCATATTTATCCATCACCCAGAGAACATAGCGTATATCTACGCAAATGGTTCTGTTGGTTGCAGGATTGAATACCAGGTCACCAATCATGGATTCCCAGTCGCCGTCAAACGCCAGTCCGATCAGGTTGCCGTTACCATCAACAACAGGGCTACCTGAATTGCCGCCTGTAATATCCGTATTGGCCAGGAAATCAATTCTTAAAGTATCATCCTGTGCGTACCTGCCGAAATCTTTTTTGGCAAAAAGATCCAGTTCCCTTTGTGGTACAATGAATTCCGGGTCTTTTGGGTTGCTCTTTTCAACGATACCCTCATAGGTGGTATAATATTTATACGTAACACCATCACGTGGGATATATGGCAATACATTACCATAAGTGACCCTGAAGGTAGAATTCGCATTCGGATAGAAATTTTTGTCTTTCTTCCATTCCATCAGTCCGGCCAGGTACAATTTACGGTTATCAGCTATGCCTTGTTCCACAGAATAATAAGTGGGCAAAAGATTTTTAATATAGTAATTCAACATGCTTCTTTCAAAAGCATAGAAGGGGTCATTTTTTAGTTTCTTGAGATTGGGGTGTTTAAGAAATGAACTGGCTTTGTCCTTATCCAGCAGCATTGATTTTTTATAAAGTTTGTCAACAAAATCATTTACAGCTATTTCGGGAGTTGCGGCCTTTTTATCTTCTGAAACAATTTTTGTGAGTTCGTCTGGTCTGCTTGCCGCTGGAATCATATTGTACATATCGAGTAAAGCGGCTGCAAAAGCTTTTTTATCAATTTCACCGGTTCCACCTGCGAAATAAGCATTTACTTTATCAGTGATCATTTTTGCAGCGGTGTCGAGATCTCCTTTGCCCGGTTTTGCAGCCCCTTCGCGGGTATATTTAAAGAATGGGCTATATGTTCTGTAGTATCCGAATAAAGGAGAACTTGCAAAACCATAATTGAAATAGCTGAATGCAGGTTCTATGGTAGCCAGCTTGTCATTGGCATCTTTAATGCCAGATAAAACATTCCCATATTTCTTTTTGCGGTCTGCATCGCTGTTTACCCAATCGGTAAATCCTTTTTCTTCTTCTGTTTTAGCTGAGAAACCTGCGCCATGTTTTAGTAGCAGTTCCTGGCCCACATAATATTTATAAGTATTGCTTGTTGATGCATAGTCTTCAGCAAGTTTTATTTTTATAGCTTCATCGGCATCCATAGCTTTTTTCATCACAGCCAATTTCGTTTCAAAAGCATCAATAATTGTCGGGTTTTCAACATCGCGGCTATATGCCAAATCAGAAGCAGTAGCATAGCGGTTGGTATGGCCGGGATATCCCATCACCATGGCAAAATCACCTTTTTTCTCTCCTTTCAATGAAATCGGAAAATAGTATTTGGGTTTATAAGGTACGTTATCTTTACTGTATGGTACCGGGTTGCCATCAGGCCCGACATATATCCTGAACACGCTGAAATCCCCTGTGTGACGCGGCCACATCCAGTTGTCTACATCGCCACCGAATTTCCCGATAGATGAAGGTGGAGCGCCTACCAGCCTTACATCCTGAAATTCCTGGTAAACAACGAGGAAATACTGGTTCCCTGCAAAAAAGTTTTCTACGCGGGCCTTAAATTTCCCATCTTTTGAAGCGGCATTGCCAATCGAGTCTTTAATGGCCTTGATACGGGCTTCTTTAGCATCATCGGAACTAATGTTTTTAACGGCATTATTGATAAAATCCGTTTCGTCTTCCATGTATTGAAGGATTTCAGCTGTAAATCCCGGGTTGGGAAGTTCATCTGACTTTTTCATGGCCCAGAAACCATCTTTCAAATAATCATGGGTCACATCGCTGTGTTCTGCAATCTTCTCATAACCACAGTGGTGGTTGGTAAGCATCAATCCTTCAGCGCTTACCAGTTCAGCAGTACACATACCGCCATTGAGTCTTACGACAGCATCTTTAAAACTGGTATGGTTAATGTCATATACATCATCTGCTGAAAAACGGGCACCATCAGCCTTCATCGCTTTTTCATTCATTTTTTTCAGATAAAGGGGCAACCACATACCTTCATCAGCAAATGCTGAAGTAGAGGGGGGGCCTGCATATATAAAATGTGCCGAGAAGAGTATGATTAAAAATGTTGCTGCGCGTTTTTTCATCTTTTAACTTGATTGTATTGGCTGCAAAAGTATTATTAATATCTAAATAGAATTGTTAATATGATGTTAATCGTAATATTTTCTCAAATGCCAATTTATAAATTCACCATTTTCTTCTCACTTCTTACTTCTCACTTCTCACCTTTGCCTAATTTCGCACCATGGCAAATCAGCAAAAAAATACATTATCAGGCGAAGAACTGTTCAAGCGCGTTATTTCTCATGCCAAAGAATATGGCTATGTATTTCCTTCCAGTGAAATATATGAGGGCTTGGGAGCAATATACGACTATGGTCAGAATGGGGTTGAACTCAAAAAAAATATTAAAGAATACTGGTGGAAATCTATGGTACAGCTTCATGAAAATATCGTGGGACTGGATTCAGCGATTTTTATGCATCCCAAAATATGGCAGGCTTCCGGTCACGTGGACAGTTTCAGTGATCCTTTGATAGATAACAAGGATTCCAAAAAAAGATACAGGGCGGATGTCCTGATTGAAGATAAGATATTACAGTACGAACGCAAAGGCAAAACCGATAAAGCCACACAGTTGCAATTGCAAATGGAGGCATGCCTGGCAAATAACGATCTTCCGGGGCTAAAAACCCTTATTGAAGAAAATGAGATCGCAGATGAAACCGGATCTAAAAACTGGACCGATGTCAGGCAATTCAACCTGATGTTTTCTACCCAAATGGGGTCAGTGGCTGAAAATGCAGGGGAAGTATATCTGCGTCCGGAAACAGCCCAGGGTATATTTGTCAATTTTTTGAACGTTCAGAAAACCAGTCGCCAGAAAATACCTTTTGGTATCGCTCAGATTGGAAAGGCCTTCCGGAATGAGATCGTTGCGCGCCAGTTTATCTTCAGGATGCGTGAGTTTGAACAAATGGAAATGCAGTTTTTTGTCCGTCCGGGCGATGAACTGCAATGGTATGAATACTGGAAGGAAAAGAGGTTGAGATGGCATTTGTCACTGGGCATTGCTCCTGAAAAATATAAATTTCATGACCATGCCAAGCTGGCGCACTATGCCAATGCCGCGCTGGATATTGAATATGAATTTCCATTCGGATTTAAAGAAGTAGAAGGGGTGCATTCCAGGACTGATTTCGACCTGAAACGTCACCAGGAATTTTCAGGCAAAAAACTCCAGTATTTTGATCCTGAATTGAATCAGAACTATATACCATTCGTTGTGGAAACATCGATTGGTGCCGACAGGATGTTTTTATTGATCCTGTGCAATGCTTATACCGAAGAAACCCTGGAAGACAACAGTGTGCGCGTTGTAATGAAGATACCGCCAGTTCTGGCTCCCATAAAAGTAGCCATATTGCCTTTGATGAAAAAAGACGGCCTTGCCGAAAAAGCAAGAGCCATATTTGAAGATCTTAAATACAGCCACATGTGCCAGTATGATGAGAAAGATGCCATTGGCAAGAGATACAGGAGACAGGATGCCATTGGTACACCTTATTGCATTACCATAGACCATCAAACCCTTGAAGATGAAACCGTAACCCTTCGGTATCGTGACAGTATGGAGCAGGTGCGGATTCATACCAGCCAGCTTAAAGCCATCATGGCCGAAGAATTGAACATGGATAATCTGTTGAGAAAGATATAAGTGGAACAATTTTTGTTTCAATTGTGTATATTTTCTAAATCCCGCGTTAATAGTATTTGACAATGAGAAAATTTCTGCTTTTGTTCGTGGCACTCCTGGCTCTCAGCTGCAAAGTATTTGCCGTTGAGGTATTGATACCTATGGATGACCAGCAGAAAAACCACCTGAAAGCCTACGGGATAACTTATTGGGTTTTATCTAAGGGCGGTACGGCAGATTGGCTGCTCAACTACCGTGGCGGGAGTTTTGGTATTCCCTGGACTTCTACCATTGAAGCCGAATGCAATATCCGTGGGGTTTCTTACGAGATCATGCCGGATGCCCAGTATAATAATATCAAAGACCAGATTGAAAATCCTTCTACGAACCAGGATGTAATCAAACTGGAAAAAGTACCTAAGATTGCTGTGTATTCTCCTATGGTAGGTGGTAAACCTTTGTTTCAGCCATGGGATGATGCGGTGACCCTTGTATTGAAATATGCTGAAATACCCTATACAGTAGTATATGATGATGATCTGCTGCAGAATAAATTACCTGAGTACGACTGGCTGCACCTGCACCACGAGGACTTTACCGGACAGTTCGGGAAATTCTGGAGTCAGTACCAGAATTTTGAATGGTATCAGACTGCCGTAAAAGCAGATGAAGCCACTGCATCGAGATGGGGATACCAGAAAGTATCGCAACTTAAACTGGCTGTAGCCAAAAAGATTCGTGATTTTGTTGCTGGAGGCGGTTATATGTTTGCCATGTGTTCTGCACCTGATTCTTATGATATTGCCTTGGCAGCAGATGGTATTGATATTTGTGCTGAGCCTTTTGACGGCGACCCGGCAGACCCGAATGCCAATAAAAAACTTGATTTTACAAAGACATTTGCTTTTCAGAATTTCAGCGTGGATGAAAATCCGTACAGTTATGTGAAGTCGAATATTGATGTACCAGAGCCACGCACCATTCCGCAATCCAGCGATTATTTTACATTGTTTGAGTTTTCAGCGAAATGGGACCCTGTACCCACCATGCTTACCCAGGACCATGTGCGCATCGTGAAAGGATTTATGGGACAGACTACCGCTTTCCGTGCCCAGTATGTAAAGCCTACCGTCACCGTGATGGGACAGAACAAGGCACTAAATGAAGACAGGTACATACATGGTGAGTTCGGCAAAGGCATGTGGACTTTTTATGGCGGCCACGACCCGGAAGACTACCAGCATTTTGTAAACAATCCGCCTACTGATCTCAGCCTGCACCCCAACAGTCCAGGCTACAGGTTGATCCTGAACAACGTGCTGTTCCCCGCTGCTAAGAAGAAAAAGCAAAAGACGTAGGAATGGGGATTTGTTGGTGAAAGCACCAACCCCTGTCCCGAGTACTCGGGAGGGACAGCTATTAACCACCATTTTTTAAATTTTTGTGCAATATCTCTTTGTCCATCAAAAAGATGATATGAAATATTAATATCAAATTACCTGATAAAGCAAGTTAAAGCTGTCCCTCGCTGGCGGGGGTAGGGGGTGGGAAACTCTTGAATAACCAGAGATGGCTCAAACCACTGCCGCCACTTACTTTTTCAGCAATTCCGAAATTTCTATTTTCAGGGCATCGCTTTCCAGAGAGGCATCCGGGTCGCGGATAATACCCTTTTTATCTACCAGTACATAGTGAGGATAGCCGGAGACCCCGTATTGTTCTTCGCTTTTATCATGGCTCGACAACTGCAACCCTTGCCAATTGAATTTATTTATAAAAATCTTCCAGTATTTATCATCGCTGTGGCAGCATACCGAAACCATCTTAAAATCGGTTCCTTTCAGAGAGTCCTGTATCTTATCTGCATAGGGCACGGCATGGATACAGGGCACACAGCCCACTTCCCAGAAATCGAGCAATACAACCTTGCCTTTGAAATCATTGAGAGAGTGTATTTTGCCTGCGGTATCTGGCAGGTTGAAAGCGTAGGCAGGCCTATTGGTACGGTCAATGATCCTGGAGCGCTTTTCCATGAGCCTGGCATAAAGGCCCGTATGGTATGTATCTGGTTTCATGGTGGCGATGAGCGAATCCATCTGATGCAGCGCAAAGGTTTTGATATCTTTCTTATACCGCTCTATGGAATAAAAAGCGCCCTCTAAGTACATACCGATAGCTATTTCCTTATTTACACCAGAAAACAGGCTGTCAATTATCCTGATTTCGGATTTCATGTGCCAGAGGGTTTGGCGGTCAAGGTATTCTTTTCTTTGTTCAACTGTAAGCTGCGAGAATCTTTCGCTTGAAATAACGCTCGGCAGGTTTCGTAAAATGGAATAGTAATTTGACAGCCCGAGGCAGGTTGCACAATTCAGATCTTTGGGTGACAGAAAATTAAACCAGGCAGGGTCCACTTTCACCGTTTCATTGGTCCTGAGTGCATATCCATGCACGGTGATATAATTATACTTGTCAGCTTTCCAGAAATAATATGCATCTGCCAGAGCTTGTTCTTTGCGTTTTAGGCCCCAGTTATTTTTTTTGGCAAATCTTTCTATAAAATGGTTTTGGTTTTCGGCTGCGCTATCAATATATTGGTAAAAATCATCAGGTTTCCGCTTGAAAGCCTGGAAATCCATTACATATCTTCTTTCATGACAGCTGTCCTCATATTCTGCGGCGGAAGCCGCGCCGCCGGTATAGACCGACTCCTTATCATTGACCTCAACAAAAATACTGTCACCCGGGTATAAATATACATAGTTAAAGGGGTAAATCTCACCCATTATCAATGAAAAATACTGACCGTCAAGATCTGCGTCAACCATAATCCTGAAATTTCCGCCGGTATCGGGATATGCTTTCCCAACGGTTTGCACAGTAGGGTTATAGTCAACAAAATTTACAATGCCAACAGGGGACCGCAGCAAAATGGTATCCATCTTTGAACCCGATACATGACCTTGAATGACAATAGGTTTTCCTGATGCGTGAACCGAAACAACCCCCACGAAAAGCCATAAAAAAAGCAGCAATAATTGTTTTTTCATAAATTTGTTTGTTCCTGAACCTTATAACTAACTTCAATATTGTGAAAATATTGTGAGAAAGTAAGTTAAGGGAATGCTTCCCGCTTCCTTTTTACCTTTCACTTCTCACTTCTCATTACATCTAATGTGAATATAAAATTCGATATCAAGATACTCACTTCACCAATATCCTCACTGCAAAAGCAGAGAAAATGGTGGCGATTCCCCATCTGCTGATGGTTTTGATTCTTTCGCTTTTATGAAAGAATACAGCGACGCGGTTTACCGAGAAAATGATGGTTGAATTCACTATAAAGCTGACCAGGGCATGGACCAATGCAAGGCCTGTTCCCTGTAAAGCCAGGTGGCCTAAGGAAGGGATAAGAAACTGCGGAAAAATAGCAATATAAAATACTACTGCTTTGGGATTTAGAACATTAGTAAGAAAACCTGTCTGATAAGCTCTCAGCGGACTGATCCTGTTTATTTTAATCTTTTCATTTTCTGTCTTTTTACCATTGCGGATCATTTTGAAGGCAAGCCAGAAGAAATAGAATGCCCCGATGATTTTCAAGGCGTAATAGATATTGGGAACGGCTTGTAATAGCGTATTTAATCCCAGGCCTGTCAAGACCCCTAAAATGATCAAAGCTGAATTGCTACCCAGTAACGCAAAAATGGCGGTCTTTTTACCCTGGCTGGCCGCACAGGTTATCAGGTAAGTCATGTTGGGCCCCGGAACCAGTACGATGAATAACGCAGCCAGCGCAAAGGCCAGCAAGTCATGAATATAAGCAGGTTGAATCATTAGATTAATTTCCGCAGCGCCTGGTATCCGCCGGTAACATGATAAAAATTATGGAATCCCTGGCTTTTAAGGCAGGATATCACCGATATAGACAATTCACCGTCATCACAATAAAGATAAAATATTTGGTCCCTCGGAAGTTCTTCCAGGTTATAAAGAATGTTTTCCATCGGAATGTTTTCGGCATTTTCAAGATGGCCTATTTCAAATGCTTCGGTTGGTCTTATATCAATCACCTGTGGATCATCAAATTTCATATCCATCAGCAATTCATCGGCTTCAATAGATATGATGAGGTCAATTTTATTCCCGCTCTCTTTCCAGGTTTCAAAACCGCCTTTCAGCCAGCCATCCACATTTTCATATCCGAGTTTTTCAAGAGATTTCATGGCTGATTCTTCCCTTGTTTTAGGAGTGACAGCAATGACAGTTTCTACGTGGGCAACGATCTCCAGTAGCAAACCCGAAGCTACAAATGCCTGGCACAGATAAATAGAACCAGGAATAAATGCATCTATAAACTGGTCTCCCGGCCTGAAATCGAGGGTGAATGCCCCAATTTCGGTTTCGTTTTCAAATTCAGCGAGATTCAGGGGACGAGGCATAAGTATTGTAATTTGTGATTTGTGATTGGTGATTTGTGATTTGAAATTTGAAATTTGGTTATTATGATTCGGTGTAACGTTTTACTTCTTACTTCTCACCTCTCACTTCTTACTCCTTCTTCAACGGTGTTGCAAAATAAAAGTCTTTCAGGTAAAACGGTTCAAAGCTAAAGATATCTTCAAAATCTTTTTGTTCATATTTTTGAATTGCCAAGGACATCATCGCTTTTGCAGATGGATATATTTCCAGATCGGGGAAAATGGCATTCGGATGCGAGGATAAAAATGGTTTGCATTTTGAAGCGCCATTACCCAAAAACAATAATTGTTTTTCGGATAGAATGTCCTCTAAAAAACTTTCATCAATAATACCCGTCTGGGTTTCCCTGAAAAATTTTAAGTCATTGTCGAACAAGGCATAATAAACTTCCAGTCGGCGTGCATCAATCATTGGGCATAAAAGCTGATCTTTATCTAAACTTGAAAGAGTTTTATAATAATAGGCCATTGTTTGCAGGGTGTTGGTGCTGATCAAAGGCTTATCAAGGGCATAACACAATCCTTTGGCTGTTGATACCCCAATTCGTAGTCCCGTATAAGACCCAGGCCCTTTGTCAACACAAATGGCATCAATTTCATCAAGATTTAATCCGGCTGATTTCATGAGCTTATCAATAACCATATTGAGCCTCGAAGAATGGATATTATGCCCGGTTTCTTCCGCATAAAATTCGCCGACAGCTACAGAACATACTTCCAGGGAAGTATCAATACAAAAGATATTTGGGATCATGATGCTTCAAAGGTAATTCTATCGCTTTGAATCCCGAAATGGCATTGTTCGTAAAACTTATTCTATTTTTGGCGCCGTAAGAAGTCCCAAGGTGCCGGATGAATATTTTATGCATCAAAAAACCAGAGACAAATTAAAATTAAACCGCAAAGAAAATAAAGGTGTCCCAAAGTACGCTAAGGTGCAAAATAATATAAAAGTTAATCTTTGCTACCTCTGCGAAGCCCTTGCGTTCTTTGCGGTTTAAAAATGGATAACTTCTTTAATGCTGGAATTTTGGTTAAAAAAGACTTATAGTTACATGAGAGATTGATAAACAAAATGGCAGAAAATGAGGCGCTGATATTAGAAATCGCAAAAGGTAACAGGGATGCCTTTCAGCGTTTTTATGCCCTTTTTCAATCCCGTGTTTACAATACCTGCCTTTCTTACCTGAAAAACAATGAAGAAGCTGAAGAAGCCGTTCAGGATATATTTATGGAAGTTTTCTCAGCCGCTGCAAATTTCCGTAGTGATGCATCGATTTCAACATGGATTTACAGGATTGCCATAAACAAATGCCTTGACAGGCTCAGGCATCGTAAGCGAAAGAAAAGATTTGCATTTTTAACAGATCTGTTCAATCCCGAAACCGGGCAGCTCCGGTTTGATCAACCAGATTTTGATCATCCGGGTGTACTCATGGAAAACAAAGAAATGGCCTCGATTCTTTTTAAAGCGATGGATAAACTGCCTGAAAACCAGCAAACGGCCTTTATACTGAAACAGGTAGAAGGTTTGCCACAAAAGGAAATAGCGGCCATTATGAATATTGGTGAAAAAGCTGTGGAATCATTATTGCAGCGGGCGAAACAGAATCTTCGTAAACTTTTGGGAAATTATTATGACAATACCGAAGGAAAATCAAATATATAACGTCTAATAGATTGCAAAATGGATACAAAGGATCAAAACATGGAAAAATGGATCGGGGCGGTAATGAACAGCCTGGAAGGGATGGAACGTCCGGATGCTCCTACATCGGTTTATAGTAAAATCGAAAGGCAATTGAATGGGAACCCTGTTATTGGGCTCACAGCGAGAACCGTTCCTATACGTACCGTTTCTATTGCAGCCGTTATTGTTTTTCTGTTAATATCCCTGAATGTTCTCCTTTTATCGCGCCAGATTCAGAAGCTACAACATTCAGATATAGAGCAGCTGACTTCTTACTATGGCTTGAGTAATGACAATAATATAATTGATGCCTTATGAAAAAGGAAAGCTTTTACAAAGTTCTGATCTTATTACTTTTACTTATTAACCTGGGCATTATTGCATTTTTATGGTTCAACCATCCCCATCATCCGGGACCGCCTGATAAAATGATCATTGAAAGGCTTAAACTGGATCCGGGTCAGCAGGCAAAATTTGACGTTTTGAAACATGAGCATCATGAACAGATCGTTCAGATTGATGAGCAATCAGCCAACCTGCATAGGCATTTGTTTGATTTGCTGAAATCTGAACCGGTTGATACGGCATCGAAAAACACACTCATGTTGAAAATAAAAGAGAATGAAAGTAAAAAAGAGACAGTTACTTTCGAGCATTTTCAAAAGCTTCGTGGTATCCTTCGTCCTGACCAAAAGCCTCTTTTTGATGATCTGATCCAGGAACTCAGCCATCAACTCATGCATCAACCGGACGGTCCTCCACATGACAGATAAATTTTCGAGACAATTGACGAAGGATTTCAAAATCAATATCGTCTATACTTTTATAACTCACTAAAAACAGACGATTATGAAAATGAAAACCGGAATTATTGCAGCTATGGCGGGTATGATCGCCTTCATGTCCTGCAAAAAAAATGAAACTACAACCCCGAGTACCAATAACTCAACAAGTGCTGATAGCATACCGGCCATATACAAAAAGATTTACGGTGCCAAAAGCATCACACGAGATGGTGATTTTATTGTGATCACTACTATTGATCTGCCGGACCATAAGAGTGTTTATTATAAGGGGACACAATGGGCAAGTACGCTATATGAAGCGTATAATGGAACCAATAGCAGTTTTTCAGCGGCACCCAACACGATTGAGCAGCAAAATATTACTTTCAGAATCCCTGCGAACCCTGATTTGAATTCTGCCCATAGCTCTACTCCGATGGGACCGATAGGTATATCTTTGAATGGTGTGCCTTTTTTCAATCAATATGCTGCAGGTGGCGCAGCTTTAGGTCCTGAGAAAAACAGTTTCGACCAGTATGACGGTCATCCGCAACAACAGGGAATGTATCATTATCATGTAGAACCTCTTTGGCTCACTCAAAACAAAGGGGAAGATGCTTTTCTGGGTGTTTTGCTTGACGGGTTCCCTGTATATGGCCCACAGGAAAACGGTAAAACATTATCTTCCAGTGACCTGGATGCCTATCACGGGCATTTTGGAGCCACTGCAGATTATCCAAACGGTATTTACCACTATCATATCACTGCTGATGCGCCGTATCTGAATGGCGATGGATTTTATGGTACAGCGGGAACGGTGAGTCAATAAGTGAAACTATTTGAAAATTTGAAAATTTGGAGATTTGAAAATGAAAGTCAATGAAGATAATTAGCATATTATCACATTATCACATTTTCATATTGTTTATGGTTGCTGCAGGACTAGGGAGCGCTTGCGGTAATCATAATTTTTATGCTGTTCCGGATATAAAAATTGAGGCAAAAGATTCCGGGTTTGTGCAGAAGAATAATATTTTATTATACCATCAAAAACCATTTTCAGGCATTCAATTCATTTTAGAGAATCAAAAAGATACCCTCCTGTACGCATCATATTATAATGGAAAGCCAGAAGGCAGGTATGAAAGATGGTTTGAAAACGGAAAACCTGCAGAAGAGCGCTGGTATTACGACGGAAAAAAAACAGGATTACACCAAGAATGGTATCCGGATGGTCACAAACGTTTTGAGGCACAAATGGCTGATGATCATTACGAAGGATATATGAAAACCTGGTTTGACAACGGACAGCTATACCAGTATTTCAATTATAAAGACGGTCAGGAAAAGGGCATGGAACGGATGTGGAAACGGGATGGGACAGTCATGGTGAATTATGAATCTAAAAACGGGAGAAAATATGGGCTTACAGGTGTTAAAGGCTGCCAGTCTCTTTGGACTGATCGGGTACATTAGCCTTGTTTCTTTTTCCTGTAAGAGGATAAAGAATCAGGAGGTTCAAAAACTGCCTTATTATAATACACCTGATTTTACGCCGCTGTGGCTGACAGATGCAAAGCAGATTGATACTTTGCATACTATAGCGCCCTTTAAAGTTATGGATCAGGATGGAAACCGTATAAATAACCAGACCTATGCTGGGAAAATATATGTAGCGGATTTCTTTTTTACGAGTTGCCCATCCATTTGCCCTAAGCTTACAAAACATTTCAAAATGATCTCCGATAGTTTCAAAAACGAGAGCAGGGTAGGGTTGCTGTCTTTTTCCGTAACACCAGATATTGACAGTGTGCCGAGACTAAAATATTATGCAGGAAAATACGGCGTTCCATCCGGTCAGTGGCATCTTGTAACAGGGAATAAAAATGAAATATATAAACTTGCCCGCAAATCCTATTTCGCTGATAAAGAGCCGGGTTTCAGTACTGATTCAACTGAATTTCTACATACTGAGCATTTTATCCTGGTAGATTCCCATCAGCATATCAGGGGTATTTATAATGGGACGGTATTGCTTGAAGTTCAGAGATTAATGGACGATATGAGGTTGCTTGAAAAAGAGTTTTGAACAGTTCAAACTTATTATTATTTAGTTAATTAATTCTTTTTGAGTTTGTTTTACCGGATATAAAGCGAATATCGGAAACAGGTATAGCAACATCGTAAATATTGTTGAAATTTTCAACTCGTCGTTAAGAAATTCTTTAAACATAAAGTCCGGCAGAATTCCTTTTAAGATCGAATTCTCTGTGAATATGCTGAAACCCATATGTTCCAGGTAATTATTTTTATCAACTATAGTGGCTAATAAACCCAAATAACCCAGATGCAAAATCCATAATGGAATGATCCACCAGGGTGAGAATGACTGTAGGATCATTTTGCCTTTACCCATTAAGGAATATTCAGCGCCTGACATGAACTTTTTCAGGCCTGTTACACCTGTCAACGCAATGATAATTAATGCGCTGAACATGTAAATATTTTCAAATGATAATTGAAAAGCCAGGTCAGGATCAATAAAAGCGCTTAGATGTATAAATAAACAAAACAGCCACCCAGCTATGGCCATTATTAATAAGATTCTGGAGAATATTGTCATTTATGCGATTGGTTATTGATCATTGATAATTGATCATTTCTTCCAGCTCCTGTTTTTCAACGAATCAATTCTTTCACCCATCTCAGAAGCCCTGATCAGCTCTTCAAGACGTTTCATTCTGGTAGCTTCCTGCTTTGCAGATAGTACCAAATGCGTGGCTGGTGTTCGATATGATTTGGGCATGGAAAGAAAGAACTCCCAGGCTTTCGGATTTGCTACAAATGTTTCAAGATAAATGCCACTGAATTCCTTTGGCTCACTTTCAAAAGAGTAGATACCGCTGCGTTTTTCTTCTCTGAGTTCATAAGCCTTTATTCCAGCTGGATGCATACGGCCCAATGTCTTCAATTCTTCAACTCTTTTGATGTTTTTAAGGCTCCAGATGCTTTTGGGTTTTCTGGGGGTCCAACGCTTGGTCCATGTCCATTCATCAAGGCCGCGTACAACGCCATCTATCCAACCAAAACAAAGGGCTTCATCCAAAGCTTCTTCATTGGTGATGCTCTTTTTCTTTGTTTTGGTTTTATAAAATCCTATTTGAAATTCTGATGCAGTAGCATGGTTTTCAAGCAGCCAGTCATGCCATTCCTGTTGCGATTCTATAAAAACGGGTTCCATAGATGCAAGATTAAGAATTTAATCAATCAAAATACCCATTTTCCCCATCTGATAATCGCGTTGCGCCTGCATGATCTGTGTGGTATCGTTCATTACAAACGGACCATAGGCTACGATCTTTTCTTTATAAGGAATACCTGATCCTAAGATAATCCGTGTATCCGTTTTCGCTTCAATATTAATATCCGTGCCATCATTTTCAAATAAATACAAAGCCCTGCCGCTTGATTCTTTGCCATTTACAATAACATCACCTGATAATACATAAAACAGGATATTCCTTTCAAGGTCAACTTGGGCTGTATATTTTCCTCCCGCCTCCATTTCAATAGTGGCCATATCAATATCCGTAATGGAATCTACCGGACCTTTTATTTTGTCGAATGTTCCTGAAATAACATTCAGCTTCACCCGATCACTATCAGTTTTCAGAACCGGGATATCTTCCTTATTGATGCCCTGGTATTTCACAGGACCCATTTTAAGTTTCGCAGGTAGATTGATCCAGAGCTGTGCAATATCCAGCATGCCGCCGTGTTCCTTGAAATCATCAGAAGTATCTTCCGTATGCACAATTCCTCTTGCAGCCGTCATCCATTGCACACCGCCTTCTTTGATAATACTGGTTGTGCCCAGAGAGTCGTGATGCATCACATCGCCTTCAAAAATAAATGTTACCGTTTCAAATCCCCTGTGTGGATGCGGCGCAAATGGTAGACCCTTGTTAAAAGGTTCAAATTTCTGGCGACCGTGGTGTGCCAGCATCAGGAAGGGATCGAATTCTTCAAAAGGAAGATCATTGAAATGATAGGCAATCAGGTGTCCGACATAATTGAGATCAGGAATCAGAATTCTTTTTATAGTACGTAATGTCATGATGATATTGTTAATTGATCAGGACATCTAAAAATCCATTCTATTCGCCTCATCCTGAATCCTTCTCCCAAGGAGAAGGGTAAGCGGTAGGTTTTTAGATGTCCATTAATGTTGCAACAACAAAATGATTGGGTATTTTAGTTTCGTTGGCAATATTAAGGATATCCTGTGACTGTTTCTGCCCTGAAATTATCATAACTTTGCAGGCAGAATAGATGTTCAGAACCAAACCCGCATATAGATTGTAGTTCATTCAAACTATGGAAATAGAAATCAAAATACCCAGTGTTGGTGAATCCATTACCGAAGTAACCCTTGCATCATGGGTGAAAAAAGATGGTGATACAGTAAAACAAGACGAAGTAATAGCTGAAATTGAATCGGACAAAGCCAGTTTTGAGTTGAATGCCGAGCAGGCTGGCACATTACATATCCTTGCCAAAGAGGGCGATACAATAAAAGTTGGGTCAAAAATAGCAACGATAGATACCTCTGGAGCAGCAAAAAATCCGGAACCGGAAAAAGCAGCAGCACCGGCTGAAGAACCCGTGAAATCCAGTCCAAAACCAGTCAAAGCTGAAACAACGACAAAGAGTGACAGTTATGCTGTTGGAACTCCTTCACCCGCAGCAGCCAAAATACTGGACGAGAAAAATATTCCTGCTACTGAGGTAAATGGCACCGGAAGAGATGGAAGGATTACGAAAAATGATGCGGTTCAGGCACAACCTGCAGCAGCCCCAGTTGAAAAGCCATCTCCATCACCTGCCTCACCAAAAGTTGTAGCCAATGGCCCTGTTTTCACAGGAGCAAGGAACGAACACCGCGAAAAGATGAGTACGCTTCGCAAAACCATAGCCAAAAGGCTGGTGGAGGCGAAGAACCTCACTGCAATGCTCACTACTTTTAATGAAATTGATATGACGGCGGTGATGGATATGCGCAAGAAGTATAAAGATGCTTTCAAAGATAAATACGGCATCGGGCTAGGCTTTATGTCCATTTTTACCAAGGCAGTTTGCGAAGCTATTAAAGAATTTCCGGCAGTAAATTCAAGAATCGATGAGAATGACCTTGTTTATCACGATTTTGTAGATATGGGCATTGCAGTTTCTACCCCTCGAGGACTCGTTGTTCCGGTAGTACGGAATGTTGAGAGCATGTCGTTAGCTGATATCGAAAAAAACATCGCCGACCTGGCCGGCAGGGCAAGAGATAATAAACTTACGATAGAAGAAATGACCGGAGGTACTTTTACCATCACCAATGGAGGGGTATTCGGCTCTTTAATGTCGACCCCCATCCTGAATGCACCTCAATCAGCCATTCTCGGCATGCACAATATTGTTGAGCGTCCTGTAGCGCTTAATGGACAGGTGGTTATTCGTCCGATGATGTATGTGGCTTTATCATATGATCACAG
>Ga0207032_1012_pt1 | contig 74019 bp, 56 predicted proteins | sample Alteio_BWMinCont_38_FD_153308 | JGI IMG/M metagenome (GOLD analysis project Ga0207032, IMG submission 153308) | Enriched cells from forest soil in Barre Woods Harvard Forest LTER site, Petersham, Massachusetts, United States -... | ecosystem: Environmental > Terrestrial > Soil > Temperate forest >... | reverse complement strand
ATCAATCAAGCGGTGGCCAGTATCGCGAAGAAGGAAGAAATCCTTTACGTTCTTGGTGAGGAGGATGAGCCGATTGTCTTGGAGCGGCATTCGCCGGTGCTGCATCTGATTCAGCAGATTCGCGATGAGACGCACCGATTTGCGGTGACCTTTCACCGGCAGCGGAGAGGGAAGCGCCAGACGCAAACGGCGTTGGGTGAAATCCCAGGGATCGGGCCGAGAACGGCGCAGAAACTTCTGAAGAAGTTTGGAAGCGTCGCCAATATTCAGAGGGCGGGGCTGGAGAAGGTGAGTAGCGTGATTCCGCGGCGGAGTGCGGAGAAAGTTTTGGCGCACTTAGAGGGAGGGCCGACAGTCTAACCGCTAAGTGTTCTGTATGCCGGTTAGGCGGGATTGCGGCCGACGGCTTGCTATGTTACGGTTTTTGTGGAGGTTAAGATGGCTGACAATGTTGGTTCCAAGGTGACGTATTTTCTCGTAGGGCTCGGCGTTGGTGCTCTGGTGGGGATCTTGTTTGCCCCGAAGTCGGGTGAAGAGACGCGCGAATTCCTGTCTAAGAAGGCAGATGAAGGCAAGGATTACGCACAGAAGAAGGCACGCGAACTTCGCGAACGCGCCGATGAGTTGATTGAGCGCGGCAAGGAAGTGGCGGGGCGGCAGAAAGATTCGATTAGCGCGGCGGTCGAAGGCGCGCGCGAAGCGTATCGTCGCGAAGCGAAAGCTTAAGCAATAGACACGGGTTTGGGACGAAATTCCGCCCCAGCGGGGGGCGAGTGGGGTGCCTATGCAAATCTGGCTCGTACTGTTCATTATTGTGGCGATGGTAGCGCTGGTCGTCCAGATAGTGATCCTTACTCTCCTGTTTTTTGAAGTGCGGCGGACGACGGAGAACGTGAACCGCCTGACAAGCGATTTGCAGTCGCGCATCGGGCCCATCCTCACGCGCGTCCAAATCCTTCTGGACGACACACAGCCGAAAATATCCAGCATGGTGAACGACGCTTCGCACATCGTGTACCTGGCGCGGGGCCAGGCGCAGAAGATCGACCGGGTGTTTACGGACGCGGCCGACCGTTTGCGCGGACAGTTGAATCATGCCGATCGGATTTTAACCGGCACGCTCGAGGCCGTGGAAGATGCGGGCGTAAAGTTCAAGCACAGTTTCTGGCGGCCGGTACAGAAGGCTTCGGCGCTAGTGCAGGGGATCAAGGTCGGGCTGGATCTTCTCCGGTCGCGCCGAGGCCGCAGGAGCGGCGATGAACCGCGCGAGCAGCAGGAAGAAGAACTTTTTATCTGAACTGAAGAAACGAACTTTAGGTTTTGGGTGGGACAGGCATTCTTGTCTGTCCCTTTTTGTTTTTATAGGCTAACGCCGAAGGCAGAGTTCGCGGCCTCGGGTTTCAGAGATGGCGTCAGCGGATCCAGGCGCCGGCTAGGACGCGATCGCCGTCGTAGAAGACGGCCGCTTGGCCCGGGGTGATAGCACGCTGTGCCGACTCGAATGTAATGCGCGCGCGGCTGGCATCGAGGGGCTCGACAGTCGCGGGCGCAGGTTCGTGCTTGTGACGGATTTTTACGGAGGCGCGAAATGGCACTTCCGGTGGGGCGACGGAAATCCAATTCAAGCCTTCCACTTCGCAAGTGGTCTTCCGCAAAACATCATCTTCGCCCACGGTAACGCGGTTGGTTTCCGGATCAATCGAAAGAACGTAAAGAGGCTTGCCCGCGGCAAAGCCCAGGCCCTTGCGCTGGCCGATGGTGAAATTGTGGACGCCGTCGTGGCGGCCGATGACTTCGCCATTTTCGTCCACGATTTCACCGGCGCCATTCTGTAAAGAAATGCCGCGCTCGTTGGAGTACGCCTGGATGAATTGCACGTAATTGCCATTCGGGACAAAGCACAGCTCCATGCTTTCTGGCTTTTCCGCGACGGGCAGATTCGCGCGGCGGGCCAGAGTGCGCACTTCTTCCTTGGTGAGTTCGCCGAGAGGGAATTCGCTGCGCGAAAGCTGATCTTGGGAAAGTCCCCAGAGAAAGTAGGACTGATCCTTGGAGTCGTCGCGGGCGCGCAACAATTCCCAACGACCATTGGAGTCGCTTCTGCGGATGCGGGCGTAGTGGCCGGTAGCGAGGCGCTCGGCGCCGATCTGGCGCGCCATGCGGAGGAGCGGCTCAAACTTCACATCGGTGTTGCAATTGGTGCACGCAATGGGCGTGCGGCCAGATAAATATTGATCGACGAAGGGACGCACGACGCGGGCCTCGAACTGTTCTTCGAAATTGACCACGTAATGCGGAAAATTCAGGTGCTGCGCTACGGCCTTGGCGTCATAGACGTCATCAAGCGAGCAGCAGCGGTGCTGGACGGGGCCGTCGCCCTGCAATTCGGGGAGGCGGCGCTGGTTCCAGAGCTGCATGGTGAGGCCAACGACAGTGCGGCCCTGCTGCTGCAAGAGTGCGGCGACAGCGGAAGAATCGACACCGCCGGACATGGCGACGGCGACGAGGTTTCTGGTATCGACCCCGTCTGGAATAACACGAGTTTGAAAGTCAGCGAGCATTTGCCGTGGCTACCATTCTATCGTGAATTGGGAACGCCTGGAGAATTGAACCGCAGGCGAGCACCGGAAGTCCGGAAATGAAGGTGCGCACAGGGGTTGGCTTATACTTCTGCCGGGTCTTCTGTGCATCCTGGGGGTCTTGGGGAGGGCGAGCAGATGAGGGTAGTCGTCGCCGTTCTCGCGGTTTCGATCATCGCGGGTTCTTGTTACGGGCAAACCGATGGAAATCAGCCGAAAGAGCCAAAGCGAATTGCTTTTAAGAATGGGCAGTGGTTTGACGGACACGCATTCAAACGAAAAGACGGCTACGCGGTCAACGGAGTCCTAACATTTCATCGCCCTGCACAAGTGGATGAAACCGTGGATCTGAGTGGCCAGTTCGTCGTGCCTCCGTTCGGGGAGGCGCACAATCACAATGTCGAACCGTTGAACAAAGTCGACGAGCTGATCAAACGCTACATCGAGCACGGCATATTCTACGTAAAGAACCCGAACAATCTCCCCAGCGGACGCGATCAAGTCGCGGCGAAAATCAACCGGCCCGAGAGCATTGACGTCACGTTCTCGAATGGCGGATTCACAGCCGCGGGCGGCCATCCTGCGGAAATCGTGAAGCGCAATATTGATCGCGGTTTTTGGACCGAAGCTGATGGAGACGGCGCTTTCTACTATGCAATCGCAGATGAAGCGGAATTGGACGCCAAATGGCCGCGGTTCCTGCAGACGAAGCCCGACTTCGTGAAGACGTATCTGCTTTTTTCAGAAGGCTACAAAGTCCGCAAAGACGATGCGAAGTATTTCGGTTGGAAGGGCCTCGATCCTACTTTGCTTAAAACCATTGTGCAAAGAGCTCACGTCGCCGGGCTTCGGGTGTCCACGCACGTTGAAAGTGCGCCTGACTTTCACGCCGCGCTGGTTGCAGGTGTGGACGAAATAAACCACCTGCCTGGATTCAGGACGAGCGGTGACGTGAAAACTCACGCGATGAGCGAATTTGAGATTGCCGAGAGCGACGCCCAGGCCGCGGCCCGGCAGGGCACTTTTATTGTGACTACACTGGGAGGCGCTGCAGCAATCGATGCAAAGGGGCCCGACGCGAATTTGCGGAGCGAGAGCGACAAACTAAATCGCTGGAACCTCGAGTTGCTGAAGAAATATCACGTCAAGCTGGCGCTCGGCAGCGACAGCTATCGCAGCGATACCGTACCGGAAGCTCTGTACCTCGAATTGCTTCATGTGTTCGACAACAGCGAGTTGCTGACGATGTGGTGCACCACCACCGCCAACACCATCTTTCCGAAACGCTTAATTGGTTCGCTGAAGGAAGGCTACGAAGCCAGTTTCCTGGTGCTGAAAGCGAACCCGCTCGAGAATTTCGATGCCGTTCAGCAAATTACGATCCGAGTCAAACAGGGCCATATTCTCAGAGCAGATCAGGCGCGATAAGTCGGAGAAAGTTCGCGGAGCTGTTCGACGGCCGCGGGGACAACGCGCAACGCGAAATCAATGTCGGCCTGCGTGGTGTGGCGGCCGAGGCTAAAGCGCAGGCTGGCGCGGGCGTCTTCGGCGGACATGCCGATGGCCGTGAGGACGTGCGAAGGCTCGACGGCGCCGGAAGAGCAGGCGGCGCCGGTGGAGCAAGCCAAACCCTTGAGGTCGAGAGCGATGAGAAGCGCTTCGCCTTCGACGCCGGGAAAAACAAGATTGGCGGTGTTGGGAGTGCGTGGAGCGTGGCCACCATTGATGCGCGAATGAGGCACGCGGTGCAGCAGGCCATGCTCGAGTTGGTCGCGAAGCGCGCCCAGGCGCCGGGCGTCATTGGCGAGCGAGTTGCGCGCGATTTCGGCGGCTTTACCGAAACCGACGATGCCGGCAACGTTTTCCGTGCCGGGGCGGAAGCCGCGCTGATGATGCCCACCGTAAAGAAGCTGCCGCAAACGCGTTCCGCCGCGGATGTAGAGAGCGCCGACGCCCTTGGGTGCGTAGAGTTTGTGGCCAGAAAGGGAAAGCAGATCGAGCAGGAATTGATTCACATCGATGGGGATTTTGCCGGCGGACTGCACGGCGTCCGTGTGGAAGTAGACGTCAGCTTCTTTGGCGATGAAGCCAATTTGCTCGAGGGGCTGAACGGTGCCGAGTTCATTGTTGGCGTGCATGATGGTAATGAGCACGGTTTCCGGACGCAGAGCCCCGCGCAGTTGCTCAAGGTCAATTAAGCCGTCCTGATCAACGGAAAGATAGGTAACATCCACACCTTGTTTTTCCAGGGCCTGGCAAGCATTGAGGACGGCTTCGTGCTCCACGAACGAAGTGATAACGTGTGGACGGGGGGCTCCCGACGAAGAGACGATTCCGAAGATGGCGTGGTTATCGGATTCGGTGCCACCGCTGGTGAAGACGATTTCCTGGGGGCGCGCGCCGATCAACGCGGCGACTTGTTCGCGTGCGGTCTCGACTGCGGCGCGAGCTTTCTGGCCGGGAGTGTGGATGGAGGCGGCATTGCCAAATTCCGCGGAGAAATAGGGAAGCATAGCGTCGAGGACGGCAGGGTCGACGGGCGTGGTGGCGTTGAAATCGAGGTAGACGCGGTTCATGGGCCAGGCTTTAGGATAACAGGAGGAATACGAACCTGGCGAGCGCCGCGGCTACCGTCGCTCCTTGGGGGAGCAGCGAGGTTTCCGGCGAAAATCAGGATTGAGGATCGACAAGCGAATCCGGGTCATTGGAACGTCGTTTGAAGCGCCAGTGGAAGAGATTGCCGGCGTAGAGGGCAATGCAGAGAAGGTTGGCGGGGACAAATCCAAACTGCGCAGTGCGGACTCCGATGACGCAAACGACCGCACTGTTGACCGCGGCCACGACCCACCCTTGCCACAGTTTTCTGCCAATTAGCACTGTAGCGACGACTGTCAGCACGCAAGAGAGGTAATCGAGTCTAATAATATGGAGCATGTTCATCACGTTGTGTCAGTGAGTCCAGCGCAAGCCTGAACCAGCGACTTTCCGGATTGGCTTGGCTTTACGACTTTGATTTTTCGACTGGCTAAGCCAATTGCCCAGGTGCCGCAGACGTCAGGGCTTCTAAAGGGTCGCGCACACGCTCTGTGTGCGAACGATCACTTTCATGCTGCAAATCAAGGAGTGCAATTGAGCTGCCATTCAACAGGATGGCGCCGCGGTCTTCTCCTTTCCCTCGCGCTTGCAAGTCTTTGTCTTGGAGCGAATTACCGCAGCAGGAAAATTGACTACAACTGGACTTGGAACTCGTGGTGACCGTTGTCGTCAGTCTGAGACAGAATGTGTCATATCGAAACGCTTGGCGAATGAGATCGAGACGAATGGAGCCGCAGTTTTCGGCGAGTAGAACCATCTGCCACGCTAAGTCGAAATTCATCGCTTGCGCACCTTCGTGCTACAGTCTTCGCCTCAGGGTAGAAAGCTTGCTGGGGGATCAGCATGCACAGGCTGAAGCCTGTGCCACCGGGAGGAAGAAGTGGCGTATCGGGATTTGCGGGAATTTGTCCGAAAGCTCGAAAAAGAGGGGGAACTGAGGCGGATTCGCGCAGAGGTGGACCCGATCCTGGAGATCACCGAAGTAGCGCAGCGAGTCGCGCGGGCGAAGGACAGGCACACTGACAGCGTAGGCCCTGCGCTCCTTTTTGAAAGACCGAAAGGGTCGCGCGTGCCATTGCTGATCAACGCGTTCGGAAGCGTGCGGCGGATGGCGATGGCTTTTGAAGTGAACGCTCTTGATGAGGTTGCCGAGCGAATCCAAGGTTTCCTAAAAATGGAGACGCCGCAGGGATTTTTTGACAAGGTCAAGATGTTGCCGAAGCTGGCCGAACTGGGATCGTTTTTCCCGAAGAGCGTAAAGACCGGCAATTGCAAGGAAGTGGTAAGGCAAGGCAAGGACGTCAACCTCTTTGATTTTCCCATCTTGAAATGCTGGCCGCAGGATGGCGGACGCTTCATCACCTTTCCGCTGGTATTTACGAAGAATCCGGAAACGGGAAAGCGCAACGTAGGCATGTACCGCATGCAGGTGTATGACGAACAGACGACGGGGATGCATTGGCAGACGCAGAAGCATGGCGCCGAGCATTTCCGGCGAGCGCAGGCAAAGAACCCGCAAGGCAGGATTCCGGTGAGTGTGGCGATCGGGTCGGACCCGGCGACGGCGCTGGCCGGAATGTTGCCGATACCGCCGGACCTGGATGAAATGATGTTTGCTGGATTTTTGCGGCGCGAACCGGTGGAAATGGTGGCCTGCGAGACGAACGAACTGGAAGTTCCGGCGAACGCGGAGATCGTGCTCGAGGGATACGTTAACCTGAGCGAGATGCGCACGGAAGGGCCGTTCGGCGACCACACGGGATTCTATTCGCTGGAAGGGGAGTACCCAGTCTTTCACGTGGAGTGCGTGACGCACCGGAAAGACCCGCTTTACCTGACCACGGTCGTAGGGCCGCCACCGCAGGAAGACTTCTACATGGGTTACGCGGTGGAGCGTGTGTTCTTGCCGGTGATGAAGATGCAGTATCCGGAAATCGTTGATGTGGCGCTGCCCGCCGAAGGAATTTTTCACAACTTGATGATTGTGGCGATCCGGAAGTCGTATCCAGGGCACGCGCGGAAAATCATGAATGCGATTTGGTCGCTGGGCCAAGCCATGTTTACCAAGGTGATCGTGGTGATGGACCACGACGTGGACATTCACAACTACAGTGAAGTGGTTTGGAAAGCGCTGTGCGCACTGGATCCCCAGCGCGACGTGCAATTCATGCTGGGGCCAATGGATACGCTGGATCACGCGGCGCGCCTGCAGGACTTCGGATCGAAGATGGGGATTGATGCGACGCGCAAGTGGCCGTCGGAAGGATTCACGCGGCCATGGCCGGATGAGATTTTGATGGATGAGGCCACGAAGAAACGGGTGGATGCCCTGTGGAAATCTCTTTCGCTGGGCTAAGAGAGAGGCACCGATATTTTTATCGTGCAGCCAAACGTTTCGAACACAAATTTATAATTAAGAATCGAGAGATTTTTCGAGAAGAATCGGGATAGTACTTTTTGGTGAAAGGGCGCTGACTTCAAAGGATAACCGTCCCGGAGGACAGGTAGGCGTCGCAATAAAATACAACTAATTGTGATTTGGCAGGAGCCAGCCACAAGATGTATGGGTACTTACGGTCAATACCCCCCGAACTGCCTAGAACTACCCGTATTGTTAGGACAACAGACCTATAGAATCCCTTGACGCTCGGAGTGGTAGAATGTCATAAAGCTCCCACGGGCTGCACCCGTCCAAAGTCCGCAGCGCAGATGGGGTGCAACGTACGGTCGTGATTTCAGGCGTGTGTTCGGATGCCGGGGTGGCGTTCCTCGTGATTGAATCGCGCGAAGTGATGAACGTAAGGCAGGCGTCGCAGTATCTGGGTATCTCCCCGGATACCCTGTACCGTTACATCACGGAGGGCGAAATACCTGCATTTAAACTCGGCAATCGTTGGAAACTTCGTAAAACGATCCTGGACCGCTGGATGGAACGGAAAATGAGCCAGGCGACCGGAAGGCGCCGGTAGGTTGGCGCGTACGACAGGGCCGTCTGTAAGAAAAGGGGCCGCGAAATGTTAGGATTGGGCAAAAAGAGCAGACAGCTCGTGGGACTGGATATCGGTTCCAGTTCGATCAAAGCCGTCGAGCTGAAATCGACGAAGGCGGGCTACGAGCTCGTGAGCTTCGGAATGGAATCGCTGGCGCCGGACACGGTGGTGGATGGCGCGATCATGGACGCGCCGCAGGTGGCGAACGCCATCAGCAAGATTTTTGATGCCCAGCGGGTGAAGACAAAGAATGTGGCCACCTCGGTTTCAGGACATTCGGTGATCGTGAAGAGAGTGCCGCTTCCGCTGATGACGGAAGAAGAGCTGTATGACCGCATTCCTTCCGAAGCCAGCCAGCATATTCCCTTTGACATCGCAGACGTGAACCTCAGCTATCAACTGCTGGAGTCCATGGACTCGCAGATGGACGTGCTGCTGGTGGCGGTGAAGAAAGACAAGATTCTGAACCATACCAACGTGCTGGCGCAGGCGGGGAAGACGCCGGTCATTGTGGATATCGATGCGTTTGGCTTGCAGAATTGCTTTGAAGTAAATTACGAGCCGGATGCGGGCCAGACGGTGGCGCTGCTGAACATCGGCGCGAGCGTCATGAACATTAATATCGTGCGCGGCGGCATTCCGTTGTTTACGCGTGACGTCAGCGTGGGGGGGAACCAGTACACCGACGCGCTGCAGAAGGAATTGGACCTGAGCTTTGAGGACGCCGAGCGCTTGAAGAGGGGCGACACGCTGCCAAGCGTCACCGACGAGCAGAAGCAGCAGATTCTGCGCAGCGTCTCCGACATCCTGACACTGGAAATTCAAAAGACCTTTGACTTTTTCCGGGCTACTGCCAGCGGCGAGAACATCCAGCGAATTGTTGTGGCAGGAGGCACGGCGCGCGTTCCCGGCCTGGTCGACCTGCTGCGGGAAGAATTCGCGATGCCGGTGGAAGAATTGAATCCGTTTCGCAAAGTGCTCATCAATCCCAGCCGGCACAGCGATGACCAGATCCGCGAGATGGCGCCGCGGCTGGCCATTGCCGTAGGACTGGCGCTGAGGAGCTTCGACTAGCCATGATCCGCATAAACCTTCTCGGACAGATTCGACCGAAGGCCGCACGACGGCCCGTGGACACCGGAGCCGCTTTGCCGGTGGTTTTCATCGGCGCGGGACTGGTGCTTGGCGCACTGGTTCTCGGGTTCTTCTATTACACCTGGCAGAAGCAGCTCAATGAAGAAAACAACCGAGTCAAAGCGCTGACGGCGCAAAAGACGGACTTGGAGAATACCAAGCAGCAAGTGGAAGCTTTTGAAAAACAAAAAACGATTTTGCAGCAGCGCGTTTCCACGATCGAGCAATTGCAGCGGGACCGCACGGGTGGCCAGGAATTGCTCGACATGGTTGCCAACACGGTATCGCGGACAGAAAACCTCTGGCTGACGGAGATGTCCCGCAAGGGAAACACGTTGTCCATGGAAGGATCTTCCGCATCGATCAATGCGGTTGCGAATTTTATTACCGCGCTGAAGCGCTCCGGGTATTTCCAGAAGGTGGAGATCAAGGAATCGAAGCAGGACGAGAAGAACATGGCCGTGCAAACGTTTGTGTTCCAGATATCGGCGGAGATCTCGCCGCCACAGCCAGTGCAGGCGCGGCCGGCTAACACCCCGGCACCGGCTGCAAAAGCGCCGGCGAAGAAAGGATAAGGGGTCACCATGGCCAATCCGTTTCGAGATATGTCGGTGATCATGCAGGCCCTGGTGGCTGCGGCGGTTGCCGTTGTGCTGGTTCTGGTAGGAGTCTACGTGCCGGGTTCTCCGATCGCCCGCGAGCGGGACGAAGTGGACCAGGCGGTGCAGAAACGCACCAAGCTCAACCAGGAAGTTACACAGCTTCAAGTTTACAAGCAGCGTTACGGAGAATTGAAACAACAGATGGATGCCCTCTCCAAGCAACTGGATACGCTGAAGACGATTGTGCCGGAAGAAAAAGAAACCGACGAATTTATCCGGCTGCTGCAAGGAGCGGCCAGCGCTTCGAACGTGCAACTCCGGCGTTTGACGGCGCAGGCCATCGTTCCGAAGGAATATCACTACGAAATGCCGTTTGAAGTGCAGGCGGACGGCCCGTATTTCAATATTCTGGATTTCTTCGGCCGTCTCGGACGCCTGTCGCGCATCATCAACGTGGGCGACTTGTCCTTTGACGATCCGGAGAAAGCGAAGGGGACAAAATATCCCGTGCGTCCCGGTGCAACAGTTTCCGGAATTTTCATTGCAACAACATTCTTCACCAAGCCCGCTGATGCTGGGGTGGCTCTTGCAGCTGGAGCCAAACCTCAAGCCGGCGCGGCTGGGAAACCCTGAGCGGGAATGAGCGAACTATGCGTTCAGTGACAACTCTCGGACTAGGGATTTTGATCGCGGCAGCGGTTCCGGGCTTGCGCGCGCAAGCGAATCCGGCCACAGCGAACAGTGTGGATTTCACACTGGGTGATGGTGGCCAACTCGCGCTACAAGCGGCCCAGCCATCTGCGAAGCCGACGGCACAGGCTCCAGCCAAGCCCGCTCCGGCGACTGCGGCCAAACCCGCACCACAACCCGCAAAACCTGCGGGCACTTCTGCACCGCCGGCGGCGAAGCCCGCGGGTAAACCAGCAGCAAAACCTGCCGCCGGGAAGCCCGCAGCCAAACCAGCGGCCAAGCCGCAGGTCAAGGCGGTCGAGAAGCCTTCGACTCCGGGTGCTCCTCCAGCGGCGGAAAGTGAAGTCAAGCAGGCACGCCGCGACCCGTTTGAGTCGCTGGTGAGCCGCCAGCAAGCACAAGCGAACGCGATTTCACACTTACCGCCAGGCAAAGCGGGCTTGCAAGTAAGCACGCTGCGGCTGGACGGGATCGTGAAAGCGCCCAACGGCATGATCGCCGTGGTTTCCAATCCGCAGCTGCGGACCTATTTCCTACGCGAAGGCGATCATCTGTATGACGGCAGTGTGGACAAGATTTCTATGGATGGCGTCTCTTTCCACGAAGAAGGAAAAGATGCTTTCGGTAAACCCGTGGAACGCCAAGTGAATAAACGAATTTACTCCACCAGTTCAGGAGAACAGCAATGAAGACGAATTGGCAGGCCCTTAAAAACGGCTGCCTGACCCTTGCAAGCTTGGCGTTGGCGGCGAGCCCGCTGCTGGCTCAGACGCAGGAGCCCGCGGGCGCGAACGCGGCGATCATCTCCAGCGTTGCCATAACGCAAGCGCCACAGCACGCGGCCGTGCGCGTGGAAGGCGAAGGACGTCTCGATGTCCATGCGGCGCGGATGCAGAATCCGGATCGCCTGGTGCTGGATTTCGCGGGAGCCCGGCTGGCCGTCCAAAAGACGGTTATCCCGGGTGTGTCCGCACCGGTGCGGGGCGTGCGCCTTGGCCAATACCGGCCAGACGTGGCGCGAGTGGTGGTCGACCTGACCAGTGCATCGCCCTATCAAGTTGCGCGCGAAGGCGAAGCCGTGGTGGTCTATTTTGAGGCAGCGTCAACGACGCCAGCGCAAGTCAGAGCCACGACGCTAACGTCCGAAGTGAAGGAAGATGCGCGGTCTGAATTCCATTACAACGCGCCCGCTCCTCGCTTGATGGCGGCATCGTCCAAGCAGAATTTGCAGATTTCCGCTCCTCGCTTTGCCTTGCCGGGCGAACTGACCCAGCCCTCAATCGCACTGGCATCGTTCAGCGGGAATAACGGACCGGTCCGGCCGGATTCAGCCTCGCAACAGGCGGCCCAACAGGCCGTGCAGCAGGCCAACACGGCGGCGACAACGCTGGCCACTTCCGCGGCGGCCCAAGCCCCGGCAGCAGGGCCGTCAAACGCCGCTCCAGCAGGAAAGTACACCGGCGAACCGATTTCGGTGAACCTGAAGGACGTTGATCTGCGCGACTTTTTCCGGCTGATCCACGAGATCAGCGGCTTGAACGTGGTTCTGGACCCGGCCGTCAAGGGCAGCCTCACGATCGTACTTGACGAAGTTCCCTGGGATCAGGCACTCGACATCGTTCTACAGAACAACAGCCTCGACAAACAATTGAACGGAAACGTTTTGAGAATCGCGACCCGCGCAACGCTCAAGAGTGAAGCTGAAGGTCAGCGCGACTTGGAAAAAGCGCAGGCCGAAGCTACCGCACCTGTCACCACAACCCGCGTGCTCAGCTACGCCAAGGCGACTGCCCTGGTCCCCATCATCAAGAAATTCCTCAGCACGCGCGGAGACATTCTGGCGGACGACCGCTCGAACCAGCTGATTATCCGGGACATTCCTTCGACATTTCCAAATATCGATAATCTGATCCGCCAACTGGACCGCAAGTCCCAGCAGGTGGAAATCGAAGCGCGCGTGGTTTCCGCATCACGCTCGTTCGCACAGGACATCGGCACGCAACTCGGTTTTGGCAGTTCGACCACCAGCGGCCGCACGGTCTACGGCGGTAACCCGGCGGTAGGCTGCAGCGGCATTGTAAGCACTCTTCTCCCCTCGCCTGTCGTTTGCGGTTCTGGAACTGCAAGCGGCAATGGCATCACCACGGGAACGCCGCTAAACACGAATTTCCCAGCAGGCGCACCGACGAGCGGCTTCGGCTTCTCTCATCGGTCCCCGAATTTCGCCATCGACTTCATCATTACCGCCGCGGAAGCCAAGGGCGTCGGCAAACTGCTCTCCAAGCCTAAGGTCATTACCCAGAACAACGAGAAGGCGGAGGTAAAACAGGGAACCAAGATTCCGATTCAGACGACCATCAACAACACCATCTCGGTGCAGTTCATTGACGCCGTGCTGAGGTTGGTGGTCACCCCGCAAATCACCCAAGACGGCACCATCTTCATGGACGTGCTCGTCGAAAACACCCAGATCGATACCGGTATCCCCCGCGTTCAAGGCATCCCGGCTCTCGATACCGAGGCTGCGGAAACCAAGGTGACCGTGGCGGATGGCGGCACGGTCGTGATCGGCGGCATCATCATCTCGTCGCAGCGCGTGGACATCCAGCAGACCCCGATCGTCGGCAGCATCCCGTTGATTGGCAACCTATTCAAACGCACCAGCGTGACCACTCAGTCTCAGGAACTGCTGTTCTTCATTACGCCGCGAATTCTCCCCGGATAGTCCAGGGAATTTTCTTTCAACCAAGGGCCGAAACGAGGAGACTAAAGTCTCCTCGTTTCATTTATGAACACACCATTCCATCTCCGGCGTCGCGCACTCCTTTCGCCCCTTTCCCAGTCGAAGTGTGACTGCCTGCTGACCACTGGCCCGCACAATTGGTATTACCTGACCGGGTTCACCGGTGACGCAGGCGCACTGGTGATATCGCGTAAGGGCACATGCCTCATCACGGACTCCCGATTTACGATCCAGGGACGCGAGGAGACTTCCGGAGTTCGCATCCTGCAACAAAAAGGCTCCCTCTTTGAATCCGTCGGACAGTTTTTGAAAGAATCGCACTTGAAGAGCGCGGCGTTTGATCCTTCACAGTTAACGGTGGCTCAACTGCAAAGCGTTCGCAAGGCTGCCGGCCGTCGAATGCGGTGGTCCCCGGTTGTTGGAATGGTCGAGGCGCAGCGCATGCACAAGGACGCGCTGGAAGTCGCCCAAATGCGAAAGGCGGCCATCCTGGCGGGGGAGATCGTGCAGTTTGCCATCGGCCTGTTGAAGCCGGGCATCCGCGAATCCGAAGTAGCGGCAGAGATCGAATATCAGATGAGAAAGCGCGGGGCGTCGGGTCCGGCTTTCGAAACCATTGTGGCTTTTGGCGAGCGGGCGGCGCTCCCGCACGCGCGACCCACGGGCAAACGACTGAGGAAAAATGAGTTGGTCGTCCTAGACCTGGGTGTTATACTCGCCCACTATTGCAGCGACATTACCCGTACGGTGTTTGTGGGGCGGGCCCCTGAACGTATCCGGACCTGGTATAAGGCGGTCCTGGAAGCGGAAACGGCAGCGATCGCGGCGGTGAAGAGCGGAGCGGCCTGCGGGGACGTGGATGCCGCGGCAAGGCAGGTTTTGGCGGGATATCGCCTTGACCGTCTCTTCGTGCACAGCACGGGCCATGGGCTGGGTCTGGAAGTGCACGAAGGTCCCAGGGTGGCGCGCGGGCAAAAGCGGCTTCTGGAGCCTGGAAACGTAATTACCATCGAACCTGGGGTGTATTCGGAAGGCATCGGGGGAATCCGCATCGAAGACGATGTTGCCGTGCACGCTGATCGAGCAGAAGTACTGACCCGCGCACCGCGGGATCTCATCGAGATCTAGAGCAGGCATGAAACGCAAAAAGCCTTCGAAATCCAATCCGACGTTCGCGAATCCGGAAATCCAGCAGATCGAGCAGCTCCTCCACTTCATGAGCGAACATAACCTTGAGGAGTTTGAGTACTCACGGGGCGATTTGCGCATCCGGCTGCGCAAGCCTTCTGCTGGAGTGGTGGTGGCCGCACCGCGTGCGATGGTGGCGCCGGAGATCATCGTTCCGGGGTCGGTAGAGGCCGCTCCTGCGGCTCCGGGAAGCGCTCCGGCCTCTCCAGAAGCGCGATCCACCGAAGACCTGCACCTCGTGAAGTCACCGATTGTCGGGACTTACTACGGCTCGCCCAGCCCCGGCGCGGAGGCTTTCGTGAAGGTCGGAGCATATATCGAGACCGGACAAACGCTCTGCATTGTGGAAGCCATGAAGCTTATGAACGAAATCGAATCGGATATCTCCGGCGAAGTGATTCGAATCTTTGCCGAAAACGGCCAGCCGGTCGAATACGGCCAGCCGCTCTTCGGCATCCGCCCGAGCCGGAAGAAATAGCCGGCCGACCACCTCATGTTCCAGAAAATCCTAGTCGCCAATCGCGGGGAGATTGCCCTGCGGGTCATCTGCGCCTGCAAGGAGCTGGGGATATCCACGGTTGCGGTGTACTCCGAAGCGGACCGCAATTCGCTGCATGTCCGGTTTGCCGATGAAGCGGTTTGCATCGGTCCGGCGCGCAGCAGCGAAAGCTACCTGAACATTCCGCAGGTCATCAGCGCCGCAGAGATAACCAACGTGGATGCCATTCATCCCGGATACGGATTTCTTTCTGAAAACGCCAACTTCGCCAAAGTATGCGAAGCCTCGGAGATTACTTTTATTGGTCCACGTCCGGAAATCATGGAAATGATGGGTGAAAAGGACCGCGCCCGCCGCGAGGTGAAGTCCGCGGGCCTGCCCACCATTCCGGGAAGTGAGGGCATCGTCGAGGGTGAGGAACAGCTCGCCAAGGAAGCCGGGCGCATCGGATATCCGCTGATCCTCAAAGCCTCCGCGGGTGGAGGAGGACGCGGGATGCGCGTCGTTCGCCGGCAGGAAGAGCTCCTGGCCGCCTACCAGACGGCCCGCAGCGAGGCGCAACAGGCCTTTGGCACGCCGGACGTGTACGCGGAAAAATTTCTCGAGCATCCCCGGCACATCGAGTTTCAGGTGCTGGGCGACCAGCACGGCAAAGTGATCCATCTCGGTGAGCGCGAATGCAGCATCCAGCGGCGGCACCAGAAACTGGTCGAGGAGTCGCCTTCCCCGGTTCTGGACCCAAAACGGCGGAAAGAACTTGGCGCGAAAGTGGTGAAAGCGCTTCAAGCCATCGGCTACACCAATGCGGGCACCGTCGAATTCCTGATGGACACGGACGGCTCGCTGTACTTTATCGAAATGAATACTCGCATCCAGGTCGAGCATCCCGTAACGGAGCTGGTTACTGGCGTGGACTTGATCAAAGCGCAGATTCGCATTGCCGCCGGGGAACGGATGGAAGATGCGACGGGGGAAATTCATCATTCCGGGCATGCCATCGAATGCCGGATCAATGCCGAGGACCCGGAGACGTTCGTGCCGTCGGCCGGGCGCATCACCACGTTTCAGGCGCCGGGAGGCACGGGCGTGCGCGTGGACTCCGCCGCTTACGCCGGCGCGGTCATTCCGCCGTACTACGATTCGATGATTGCCAAGCTCATCGTCAAGGGACGCGACCGCGCGGAGGCTATCGGACGGATGAAGAGGGCTCTCGAGATGTTCGTGATTGAGGGTATCAAGACCTCCATTCCGCTACACCGCAGAATTCTGGCGGACCCGGAGTTTGCTTCCGGCAAATTCGATACCCATTTCATTGAAAGATTGCTCGGAACGAACGGAAAATAAACGCCGATGCGCCTTGTTCTACCGCGGCTGTATGTGATATTAGACGCAGCATTGCTTACCACTCCCGAACCAGATTGCGCTCAGAAACTTGTCGATGCCGGTGTCCGTTTGCTCCAGTACCGGAACAAGGCCGCTTGTTCGCGTGACTTGCTTGAATCCTCGAAGCGGCTTTCTGCTCTCTTGATCCCTCAGGGTGTCACTTTTTTGGTGAATGACCGGGCGGATGTAGCTTTTCTCGCGGGATCATGCGGTGTCCATTTGGGGCAGGAAGACTTGGGAGTCGAAGAGGCGCGAGTAGTGATTGGACCGGGGAAGCTGGCGGGCGTTTCAACGCACAATCTTCAGCAATTCCAGCAGGCTGCTGCCACTTCCGCGGACTATCTTGCCGTCGGGCCGGTGTTTGCCACTTCCACGAAAGCGAATCCTGATCCGGTGGTTGGAACCGATTTCATCCGGCGCGTGCGCGGGCTGACGGACAAACCTATCGTGGCCATCGGTGGCATCACACTGGACCGGGCGGCGGAAGTGATTCAGGCGGGCGCCGATTCCGTTGCCGTGATTAGTGATATTCTGCGCGCGCCCGACCCGGGGAAGCGGGCGCGTCAATATGTAGATCTCCTGGAAGCCGCAAACCATGCGGCGGCTGTCTGAGGCACAGCGCGAATGGCTGATACCACTCAACCCGTTGTAGCAGGCCTAGCGAAGAACGAACCCGGTTTTGTGCGCGCCATCGGCTTGTTCGATGGCACGATGATTGTCGTCGGGTCGATGATCGGCTCCGGCATCTTTATTGTTGCGGCCGACATTTCGCGCCTGACCGGTTCGCCCGGCGGGCTGATGCTCACTTGGATCCTGACCGGTTTGCTGACCATCACCGCTGCCCTTTCTTATGGGGAACTGGCCGCTTTGTTTCCCCACGCGGGTGGTCAATACGTCTATCTGCGCGAAGCTTACTCTCCACTTTGGGGATTTCTTTACGGATGGACGCTCTTTCTGGTGATTCAGACGGGCACCATCGCCGCGGTCGCGGTGGGATTCGCGCGTTATCTGGGCGTTTTGCTGCCTTCGATTTCTCCAAACACATGGATCGTGCACCCCATCGCGCTCGGCTCGAAATACGCGATCAGCCTGTCGGTGCAACAGTTAGTGGGCGTGCTGATGATCGTGTTTCTGACGTTCATCAATACGCTCGGAGTGCGGCTTGGGAAGCTGATTCAGAATGTTTTCACCAGTGCGAAAACGCTGGCCCTGGTTGGATTGATTTTCCTGGGGATTTTTGTGGGGAGAAATGCCGGTGCACTTACGGAAAATTTCGGCCACTTCTGGACCATTCGCAATGCGCAGCCCATCGAGCCGGGCGCAAATTTCCTAAGGAGCCTCGTACCGACGGTTACCGCAGCAAGCGGTGCCTTTGGTCTGTTTGTGGCCTTAGGGGTTGCGCAGGTTGGATCGCTTTTTTCTTCAGACGCCTGGAACAATATCGGCTTCACGGCCGCGGAAGTGAAAAATCCGAAACGCGATGTAGCGCTCTCCATGGCTTTTGGCACCATCATCGTGATCACCCTCTATTGCCTCGCGAATCTGGCTTATCTTTGCACCTTGCCGCTGGTGCAGATTCAGACCGCTCCCGATGATCGCGTGGCCAGCGCGGCCCTAAACGCCATCTTCGGTCCTGCTGGCGCCATGATCATGGCTGTCGCGATTATTGTTTCCACGTTCGGCTGCAACAACGGATTGATTCTGGCTGGCGCACGCGTCTACTACGCCATGGCAAAAGACGGTCTTTTTTTTAAGTCCACCGGCGTGTTGAACAAAAAGGGTGTTCCTGGCTCGGCGCTGATCTACCAGGGCGCTTGGATCACCATCCTCATTTTGCTGCGCACACGCCACGTGGATGCCGGCGGTGCAGTGACCTATGGCAATCTTTACAGCGATCTGCTCAATTACGTTGTGTTTGCCGCGTTGCTCTTCTATGTGTTGACGATAGTAGGGATTTTTGTATTGCGAGCAAAGCGGCCAAACGCAGAACGGCCGTATCGAGCGTTCGGTTATCCCTTTGTTCCCACGCTCTATGTGCTGGCAGCCGTCGCGATCATGATGGTGCTACTGCTCTATCAAACGCTGACGGCGGGTACGGGATTGCTGATTGTACTTGTAGGTCTGCCGGTCTATTGGCTGTGGTCGTGGTGGTCGCGGCGGACAATACGCGTTGGCTCAACGCAGTAACTAAATTTTCTTGTAGGGCGCGGCAGGCTCCGCCCCTACAATGCATAAGGCCAAATTGGACGTACCTGGAAAACGCCGAGTAAGCCGGGGAAATCCCCCAAAGGAGGAGTTGCATGGGCAACCCCTTGTTCGCGACCAAGTCGCTCGACACGCTCATGAAAGAGGCTTCCGACACAGGAGAGCACAGTCTCAAGCGAGCGCTGGGCCCAGTAAACCTGGTTACGCTGGGGATCGGCGCGATCATTGGCGCCGGCATCTTTGTGCTCACCGGTTCGGCGGCGTCGCTTTACGCCGGTCCCGCAATCATGCTCTCGTATGTGCTCGCGGGAACCGGCTGCGTGTTCGCTGGTCTGTGTTACGCCGAGTTTGCTTCGATGATTCCCATCGCTGGCTCAGCCTATACGTATGGCTACGCCACTCTGGGTGAACTCATTGCCTGGATCATCGGCTGGGATTTAATCCTGGAATACGCGTTTGGCGCGGCGACCGTCGCCAGCGGCTGGAGCAGCACGCTTGTGGCGTTCCTGCAGGACTACGGCATTAACCTGCCGCCGCAAATTTGTGACGTGCCTGGAGCGCAGTGGGTTTTTTATCAGGGACGGTGGGCTCCATTGAGTACACTCAGCATGAGCGCCGATCAACTGGTCGGAGCGCCCCGTGCGACCGCCGCCTTTAACCTCATCGCATTCCTTGCCATTCTCGCGGTCACCACGATACTCATTATTGGCATCAAGGAATCGGCGAACTTCAATACGGGAGTCGTATTTGTGAAACTCGCCGCGGTTTTAACATTCATCGCCGTGGCCCTCCCCTTTGTCCTCAAGCATCCACAGCTCGCACACGAAAATTGGAAGGTCTTCCTTCCCCCGAATGCCGGGAGCTTTGGCGCGTTCGGGTGGTCGGGCGTCTTGCGAGGAGCCGGCGTGGTGTTTTTCGCCTATATTGGGTTCGATGCTGTTTCAACGGCAGCGCAAGAGGCCCGCAATCCTCAAAAGGACATGCCCATCGGCATTCTCGGCTCTCTGATCGTTTGCACAATTCTCTACATCGTCGTTTCCGGCCTGCTGACGGCCACCGTCCACTACTCGCGCTTGAATATCGGAGCGCCGGTCTCGCTTGCCATCCGGGAAACAGGTGTCAAATGGGGAAGTTACGTGGTTAATGCTGGCGCGCTCGCCGGTCTAAGCACGGTCATGTTGGTGATGTTGCTGGGGCAATCGCGAGTGTTTTACTCGATGGCAAACGACGGCTTGCTCTGGAAGTGGGCGAGTGATATCCACCCGCGCTTTCGCACGCCCTGGAAGTCCACAGCAATTGTTGGTCTGGCGGTGGCGATCGTGGGCTCGCTGGTGCCCATCGGCAGCCTCGGTCAAATGGTGAGTATCGGCACGCTCCTAGCGTTTGTGATCGTATGCGCCGCGGTTTGGATCTTGCGTATCAGGCGGCCCGATCTGGAGCGGCCCTTCCGGACACCGTGGGTTCCATTCGTGCCGATCATGGGAATCATCGTGTCACTAGGGCTGATGGCAGGGCTTAACGGTGTTACCTGGCTGCGCCTGATTGTGTGGCTCATCATTGGGATGGTCATTTACTTCACCTACGGCGTGAAGCACAGCAAGGTCCGCAATAGCATGAAGTAACTTCGGAGGGGCTGGGCACGCACCGCCCGGCCCTTATTTCAACGGCACGCTTCTCCTCCACGAGTGACCCATCTTCAGGTAAAGTATTCTTTCTGATGCCGGTCCGATGACACCTCTCCGCGCGAACCTCAAAGAAATCTGGCGCAGCCTTTCGTGGCTTGACCTCGTTTGCATCGCAACGGCGGCCGCCGGATTGCTGTTCGTACTATTTAATATCCAGGGAGGGCCCTTCAGCTTTTTGAAATACCTCGCGGTTCTGGCGGGATTTTATCTCATCATTCGTTTTGTCAGCCGCTGGAGGAGCCAGCTTCTCTGGAGCCTGCGCAATCGCCTGATCGTCGCCTATCTGTTCATAGCCGTTGTCCCGATTTTGCTGCTCATGACCCTGGGTCTTCTTGCGGCCCGCATCTTTTATTCGCAGCTCGGCGCTTACCTTTTGCATGAAGACATGCAGCAGCGCATCGAGATAATCCGGGATATTTCGGAGCACATCGCCATTGCACATCGCAATCTACCTGCCGGCGCAAGCGTGGAAGATTCGGAGCAGATCCTTGCGGCGCAGTCTCATGCGGTTCACGATCGCGATCTCCCTGGATTGACCATCCGCTTTTCAAACGATCCTTCTCTTCTTGGCAGAATAGCTTCCGGAAAGGAATCGTTTGCCGGGTTGCTGCAACAGGGCGATACGCTTTCGCTGACGAGCATACGAGCCATCTCTGGTAGTAAAGGCGGGCGAATCGTCACACTTCACGTGCCGGTTACGCCAGAGTTTTTGGCAACGGTCGCACCGGATCTCGGCGCCATCCAGCTGAATCTTATGGAGCCCTACGTCCCCGGCACTCAACAGGGCGTGATTTATACTTCTGGCGAGCTGCAATACCGGATTGCGCGCCCGGTCGTGGCCCGCAACCGGGCTCTGCAGAGCCCCTCGTTCTGGCTCGACACTCCGGTCAACGTCGTGTCGAGCCTCAACTCTGTTTTCGTGGCGCGCGATGGCAAGGTGGAGTTATTCCGTCCGGTACTCGCGGTTTTCAACGTGCGGCCGTCGCGCCTGACGGGCAAAATCCTCACGTCTTTCGGCGACCTACGCGATTACTATTTTCTCTTCCTGATCATCGCCGGGGTTGTATTCCTGCTGATCGAAGTCGCCGCTCTTGCCACTGGCATCGTGTTAACGCGCCGGATCACCCGCGCTGTGGCCGATCTTTACCGCGGCACGCAATATGTGCAAGTGGGAGACTTCTCTCATCGCGTGCAAATCGAGCGCCGCGACCAGCTCGGCGAACTCGGCGAATCGTTTAATCAAATGACCGGTTCCATCAGTGGACTCATCGAGGAACAAAATAAGCGCCAGCGTCTCGAGAACGAAATTTCCATCGCGCGCGAAGTCCAAAACCAGCTCTTTCCGAGCACCTTGCCTTCGGTCCCGGGAGTCGAGATCGAGGCCATCTGTAAGGCCGCTCGTTCGGTCAGCGGCGACTACTACGACTTCATTCAACTCAGCCCTACTCACGTTGCTGTGGCCATCGCCGATATCTCAGGGAAGGGAATTTCAGCTGCTCTCTTGATGGCCAGTTTGCAGGCGGCCCTCCGCAGCCAGATGCTCTTCGAAGGCAGTGAACACCTCAGCACCGCGGAATTGGTCGCGCGACTGAACAAGCATCTCGTGCGCAATACAGGTGATGACCGATTCGCTACCTTTTTAATCGCCGTTTACGACAGCGCAACGCGAACGCTGCGCTACACCAATGCGGGTCACCTGCCTGCTTTTCTCATCTGTCAGGGATCGTCACAGCTTTTGGACAAAGGCGGCATGGTTCTGGGCGTCGTTGACGATTATGTTTATGAGGAAGGCTCGCTGAAAGTCGGACCCGGCTCGCTTCTCGTTGGCTACAGTGACGGCCTGGTGGAACCGGAGAACGTCTACGGCGAGGAATTCGGGATCCCCCGGTTGAGGGAAGCCGCGGTTCGGGTTCAGGGAGCAGCGCCGCTTATGGTGGCCGAGGCGCTCATGGCGGCCGCGGAAGAATGGGCCGGAACGCCGGAACAGGCCGACGATATGACGGTCATCGTCGCTCGGCTTCGGTAGTACTTCCGGTGCGGCACTAGGCTATACTGAAAATCTTTTAGAGGGGATTTGGTCGGGGAAGAGAATGTCGCTTCGGAATCGCGTAGCGCTGGTGACGGGCGGAAGCAGGGGCATCGGGCGCGGGCTGGCCTCGCGCTTGGCGCAGGATGGTGCGCGCGTCGCCATCGCTTATCGTTCGAACAAAGCCGCGGCCCAGCAAACGCTGCGCCATCTGCAGGCCGGCGGAGCGGATTGCGTCGCCGTCGAGACGGACATCACCGATTCGAACCGCTGCGATCAGCTCGTTAAGACGGTCGTCGACAGGTTTGGACGCCTCGACATCATCGTCAACAACGTCGGCGATTTTCGCTGGGGCACGCTCTCAGAATCTTCTCTCGAGGATTGGCAAAGTATCTTCACTTCGAATCTTCTCACCGTTTTGTACATGAGCCGTGCCGTGTTGCCGCACATGAGGAAAGCGCGCTGGGGGCGGATCATTAATATGGGCGCGGTCGGTGCGGAGCGGGCTTTCGGGCAAGCGAAAATCTCCGCCTACGCCGCAGCGAAAGCCGCCGTTGTCGCGTTATCCCGCTCATTGGCGCTGGAAGAGGCCAAGAATGGCATCACCGTGAATGTTGTCAATCCTTCCAGCATAGATGAGAATGAGTTGACGCTCGAAGAAGCCCGCCGCATTCGGGATGCGCGCTTCCCAATTGGCCGCCCGCCCACCGTTGAAGACGTCGCCGCTACTGTCGCTTTCTTTGCCTCCGAAGAAGCCGAATACGTCACCGGCCAGGTCGTCAACGTCAGTGGCGGCTGGATGCTGTGATCACGCCGTGAAACTCGCATGAAAGCCCTCACTGCTGCCGAAATGCGCGAGGTGGACCGCTTAACCACCGAGCGTCTGGGCATTTCGCAACTGCAATTGATGGAAAACGCTGGCAAGCAGGCGGCGGATGCCATACGCCAGCGCTACGGTCTGCTGCGCATGTCGCATGTTGCGGTGCTCTGCGGCAAAGGGAATAACGGCGGCGATGGCTTTGTCGTCGCGCGCTTTTTGAAGGAACTTCGCGGCGTCAACGCCTGCGTCTTTCTTTTTGCCAGGCGCGATGAGTTGCGAGGCGACGCTGCTGCCAACTTTGCCCGTTGGACGGAAGCCTCCGGCGAGATCATCGAGATTATTGACGAAGCCGCTCTGGAAAAAGCCTGGCCTCGTATCGCCAAAGCCCACGTTGTTGTAGACGCGCTGCTCGGCACGAGCCTGCGTGGTCCTGCCAGCGGGGTTATCGCCTCGGTCATCGAACGCCTGAATCGGCACTCGAAAAATGCGACTCTGCCGCGCCCCTCGTTGATCCTTGCCGTGGATACGTCCTCCGGCTTGCCATCCGACGGCCAACCGTCTGAAGGTCCCGTGCTTCGCGCGCACGTCACCGTGACCTTCACCGCGCCGAAAGTGGGGCAACTCATCTCCGCCGACGCGCCGTGCTGCGGCGAGCTCCTGATACGTGCGATTGGTTCGCCCGATTCCCTGGCAGAAGAAGTTGGACAGGGGGCCATTCGCTGGGCCGGTCCGGACGAGTTCGGTTCTCTAGCGTTTGTGCGGCCGGCAGATTCGCACAAGGGAACTTTTGGCCACGCGCTGATTCTCGCGGGCTCCGTTGGGAAAACCGGTGCGGCGATTCTCGCGGGATACGCAGGGTTGCGTGCGGGGGCGGGCCTCGTCACAGTGGCCACGCCAGAACCCGCGCAGCCGATTGTGGCCGCGGCTCATCCAGAGTACATGACCGAGCCTTTGAAGGCCACCAAATCCGGGGAATTGGCTGTGCGCAGCCTGGTCGACGGCACTTTTGGTGAATTGGAGGAAGGGAAGAGCGTCCTCGCCATCGGCCCTGGACTTGGCACACATCGCCAGACGCAGGAATTTATTCGCACGATCGTGGCGCAAACCGAGTTGCCTGTGGTTCTCGATGCTGACGGACTGAACGCGTTCGCCGGTGACGCGACGTCTTTGCGCAAGCGAAGAACGAAGTTCCTGGGCATCACGCCCCACCCCGGCGAGATGGCGCGTTTGCTCGGAGCCTCGACTAGCTCTGTGCAGCAAGACCGTGTGAAAACGGCGCTCGAATCCGCAAAGAGATGGAACGCGTATGTTCTTCTCAAGGGATTCCATACGGTGCTGGCATCTCCCGCAGGGCAGGTTTTCGTCAACACTACCGGCAACGCGGGTCTTGCGAAGGGAGGCTCCGGAGACGTGCTCACGGGCGTACTTGCTGCGCTCACGTCGCAGTTCGGCACGGAGGATTGGCTTCGGATTCTTGCGTTTGGCGTCTATCTTCATGGAGCCGCCGCAAGCGGGCCGGGCCGTTCGTCCGATCTTTCCGGCATGCTGGCGCATGAGATCGCCAAAGCAATCCCTTACGCGCGCAATGCGCTTCTCCGGGAGTTGCAGCGGCGTGGCTGAGGAAATCATCACCCATTCGTCAGAGGAAACGATTGCCTGGGGCAGGGAATTCGCGAAGCGCCTGAAAGCCCCCGTTTTGGTGTCGCTCACCGGCGATCTGGGAACGGGAAAGACCACCCTCACCAAAGGCATCGTCTCCGGCCTGGGCGCGGCCCATGAAAACGACGTCACCAGCCCGACTTTCACCCTCGTTCACGTTTACGGTAAGCAGCCCAGGGTTTATCACGCCGACCTTTACCGCATCGAGAGTTTCCACGACTTTGAGACCCTCGGATTGGAAGACCTGTTTGCTACTCCCTCGGTGGCCATTCTCGAATGGTCGGAAAAATTCCCCTTGCCGTCGCCCTGGCCGCAGATTCGTGTACGCCTCGAGCACCTCGGTGGCGACGCCCGGCGAATCACGATCCTCGATCCCTCCTGATTCCTGCGGATGCCAAATCTCCACTAACTCTCTGGTTACGCCCCCATCCGGATTCCTTGCCCGACCCTCCGGTCGCTGCTAACGTGGAAAAAGCCCCTTTTGGCAAAGGAAATGGCCAACGAACTGCTAACGCCCAGCGCCGCCGAATCGGCACGCATTGATTTGAAGAGCTACAACGTCACGATCCCCATGGGATCGCTCGCTATTGGTGTGGACAACATCCACCACGACGTGTTTCTGAGCCCGAAGTTTGTCCAGGCGGCGCGCGACTATCTCTTCGACCTCATTCGCCAGAGCACCAGCTCGACCTATTTCCCTGGTATCGAACTCCGCTCCACGCGCGGGCCCGACAACTCGAGTTTTCGAAAACTGCTCTCCGAGCTGCTCCAAAGCTCGCTGACCCAGGCCAAGTATCACAAAAACATCGAGATTGACCTGCTCTTCCGCCTGAGCTTGCTCAAGTTCCTCACCTTTGAACTGGGCAATCAGTTTGCCAACATCATCCTCGAAGGCAAGGAATGGATCCGCCAGCGCGGCGAACATTTTGAGCGCAGCCAGCAGGCCCACGTCATTAAAGCGCGCTTGTCCGAGCTGCAGACCGCACGCCGGGCGGTCATCCGACGCGTCGGCCAGCAGGTGGCGCAGATTGTCGTCGATGTGGAAGAAAATCTCATTGCAAAAACGCGCCGCGCCCTGTTTGGTGACGATTTTGCGCCCTATTACGAGCTCTGCAAAAACCGCTTGATTTTTCTCGACGGCGGGAAAGACGATGTTTTTTTCCTCGAGCACTACATCCTGCTCGGCAATTACGTCCGCGATGCGGACCGATTCGAAGCTATGGACGCGCTCTTCCAGGAATTCCTCCGGGAAGCCGGTCTGGCCGTCAGCCACGACCCGGCGCACAACGAAGCTATCCAGGCGCACACAACCTTGCTCGAAACGGTTCAAGCCATCCGCAACGAAATCACAAATCTCGAAGAGCAGCGGGAGAACACCCGCAAACGGCTCGACCGCGGCGACAGTTTCTTCAACAAATTTCTGAGCTCAGGCGACCCCGCCGACCTCAAAGCTTCTCTGAATGACATCGAGCTTCGGCTTAAGCACCAAGAAACCAAGCTTGAGGAGATGGTGCCGCAGATTGACGGGGCCAGGCAGCACCTTGATTTTTTTGTAAAAGATCATGCCGGCAAGCTCGGCGAGTATCTTAACGAGCCGGAGAATGCCAAGCTTCTCTTCGATCCGAATTCCGGTGCGGAAGAAACGGCTCCGCTCCGCGCGCAGCTCCTGTCACGGCTCCTCGACCGCCTGGAACTGCACGAAATTCTTTATCACGTGCTGGCGAGCTACGAAATCCAGCCCATTGCCTCCGATTACTGCCCGCCCGTGCACTTGCAGCAGCTTCGCAAAGCGCTGGTTTCAAAGGAAGAGTTGAAGCAAGTCGAGCAGGTCATCAAGCAGGTGCCCGCCAAGAAATTGTCCTTGAAAGCTCTCGAAGAGCTTTCCAGAAAAATCCGGCGCTATTCCCGCGAAGAGAAGCAGGCCTTCGTTTTGCGCTTCGCCACTGATTTCCTTCGCCTGCGCCGCGATCTCCGCGACGCCGAGCACCTAACCACCTGCATGGAGCGCATCAATCCGGTCACCACGGAGAAAGCACGCGAACTTTCCCGTTTGAACAACCGGCTTTACGAGTGCGTGCTTCCCGAGGAAGCCCGGCCGGAGCAGGACAATGTGGTTTCGCACGTCATCATCAAAGCCGACGTCCGCGGTTCCACCAAGATGACGCAGGATCTGCTTTCTCGTGGTCTGAGCCCCGCTTCGCACTTCAGCCTGAATTTGCACGAGCCCGTAAAAAAACTCCTGGATCGCTATTCGGCAAAAAAGGTCTTCATCGAAGGCGACGCCATCATTCTCGCCATTTTCGAAACGGAATCGACCTTGACCTACGCACGCTCCGTTGCCAAGGCCTGCATTCTTTCCCGGCAAATTCTTTCCGTTTGCAACTCCTACAACGAGCGCGCCTCAGACAGCGATCTCCCTGCCTTGGAGCTCGGCCTGGGTGTGGCCTACCAGGGTTCCGCGCCGACCTACTGGACCGACGGTGATTCGCGCATCATGATTTCAAAAGCGCTCAATCTTTCCGACCGGCTTTCCGGCTGCGCCAAGCTGGCCAAGCGCATGCTCGCCAAGCAGAAAACCCACTTTTCCGTTTTCCAATTTCTGAACACCATGGAAGGCGCGTCGGCCGAAGAATTGGACGAATTCCTGGTCCGCTACAACCACAACGGCATCGAGCTCAACGAAGAGGGCTTTCAAAAACTCTCCGAGGAGATTTCCCTCGAATCCATCGACACCAAGCTCGATATGCCTTGGGGCAAGCAAAACGTTACCCTGTTTTACGGCGAAGTACCTTTGGGGGAGTCGGTAGAACTGCTCGTTCTGCGGAAAGCCACTGCGCGCCAACTGCTCCCTGACGGAAAAATTGGTGGCCCCACTTCCCACTGTTACTACGAAGTGTGCACCAGCCCGGCTCTCTACGATCTCGTCGCCGCCCTGATCCGTACCAATCAGGCTGCCGCGATGGTCTCTCACCGTTGACGCTTCTCCCGGAACGAGAGTTGCAACAGAGCTAGGACGGCTGCCAGTGTCATCGTTCGCTTTGATCAGCATCCTCAGCGGATCCAGACCCAGTTGCCAAAACGCTGAAACCCACCGACGAGATGAGAGCGTTAGGTTGTCCTAAGCGTCCCACCAGTCACCAGTTACCAATCGCCCCTTCCCAGTTATACTGCTCGCGGAGGCGAAAAGCGTCCGGTGACGTTCCCGGCCTTCAAAGCCGGTGATTCGGCCCTTCGCGGGTCGAATGGTGGGTTCGACTCCCACACGCTTCCGCCATATGTTGTTCCTTCTGAAATACTTGGCCTTTGCACGAGGGAACACAAGGGGACAGTACGACCTCTTCATGTTCCCGTTGGCAGCAAAAGCCGAACCAATTTGCTGTTCGCCTTTCGCAGCCGTTCTGGTACAGCCCTGGTATAGATGTTCATCGTCGTGCGGATGTCCGCATGACGAAGCAGTTCCTGCTGCACCTTGACATCTGTGCCGTGCTCGTTGAGCAGAGTTGAGTAGGTATGCCGAAATGCATGCCAACCGAGTCTCCCAACTCCGACCCTTTCTCCAGCCCGCAACAGCCAGCGACGTTGTGCACTCCAAGGGTGCGAGGGCATCCCCGTACGTTTGCTAGGGAATACCCACTCGCTCTCTAGAAGAGAGGAAGGAAGCCTGCACCGGTGCTCTCCTAAGAGTTTCTCTAAGGCGAGATCAACCGGCATCGGCCTCCTTGAGTTCTCAGTCTTGGGCTCGCCAACGTGGCCATATACCCAAGACCGCCGAATCTGCACTTGGTGTGTCTCCCAGTCGAAGTCACGCCACTGCAGCCCGAGAACCTCACTGATCCGCAGTCCCAGGCACCCAGCTACAACGCACATTGTGCGATAGGGCTCCGGGATGTGTTCGAGAACCTGTCGAAACTGTTCAATCGTCAACACAGCGGGCTGACGCACACGCTTCAAAACGTCTTTTACGCGCACGAAGCCCATAGGGTTGCTTTGATAAGGGAGCAACTCCCAGCGCATCGCGCAGTTGAAGACGATCCGCATTTGATTCTTCAAGTGTCCCTTGCTCTTTGGCGCGAGGTCGAGCCCCTTGAGCCACTTCTCAACCGCCAGTGGCTTAATTTGTTGCAACGGGTGCTCGCCCCACTTCGGTTTGATGTGGTTCCTCAACCATGACCGATAGCCTCGCGCAGTAGAGTGACGGTCTGGCAACTCTTCCGCGAGATACCGTTCTATCACCGCGCCAAAGTTCACTACACCTACGTTTGGACTGTCTGCATTAATCCGGAGCAGGAGTGCCTGTGCAGCCCTCCTGGCTTGGGATTCGGTCGCGTGTTGCTCAACGGTTCCAACAATGAGGCTCTTGTGGCAGTTGGCTCCATCCAGCAAATGCTCCCGATACCGCAGCGCCCAAACATCCGGGCCTTTCTTCCTTCTTTTCCGTTCAACACTTCCGAACTGATACCGTTGCCGCCTGAACATTTTAGAAATTCCTCCTAGTTCAAACGGCACGGATGGCGAGATGAATTTATACGAGATCGCAGCCATACGTCCAGTTCTGTTGCACGAAAATACCAATGCCCGGCCACGCGGTAACCGGGCAGCGTCCCCCTTCGAGCATAGCGTTGCAATGTCTTAACGTGGATGTTGCCGAGTAATTTGGCGGCATCTTTGCATTCAATCAATGGTTCGAATACCCTTCTCGAGTCATTAGCTGCGATAAGCATCGCCGAGGCGGAGAAGGGGTTGACGCCGTCTCCCTTTTTTCTTCCTGTGGCCGCGTCCAGCGGTCTGGGAACGGACTCGTCCGGCTCGATTGCGCGAGATGCCAAGACTCGTCTTGGCTGGCGATCGAGTAACCCTCTCGGGAGAGTTTCGGACGTCGATGGCAACGAATCTGCTCCTAGGCGCGGGGCATGCTGTCTTGAGGACGCTGTATTCTCGCGCACACCGAATTGAGTTGGACGGGACTTCATGTTTGTTACGCGGTCCTCGTAAGAGACTCTCCTTTGGGTTGTTGTTGAGTGTGGTTGTCTGCGTGTTGGCCTAGCCAGCGCTTGAACTCCTCGTCCTTGCGAAACAGGAGCTTGAGCGCCTCGCTCACGACGTAAGAAGCATTCGCGTCGATGAACTCGGCGTATCTGTCCAAGTTGTGTCTGACTTGTTCCTCCAAACGGACCTGAAGTGTTGTAGTTTTTGGTTGTTTCGATGGTGCTTTTAGAAGTGGCAAGTGTTTCTTCTCCTTTCGTTATTTGTGATGCATTACATCCTGCACTACAAACTGCCTGCTCCGATTCCTGCACGCGGGCAAAACACGGTCACGCTTCCTGAGTGACGGGCGGGAGCGACCCCAGGGAACTTTGGGCGGCTGAAAGCCGTCAAAAGTGGGGTCGCTCCCGCCCATCCCAGTGTTTTGCCCGCGTGCAGATTCTTTGCCTTCGCTTTACGCATCTGGTTATTTCTCTTCGGATTGTTGTGCATTCCTCTCGAAAGCTGGTGCGAAAGGTGAGCCGAAAGTCGGTTGTACGCTGTCCGTCACCTTGCGGTCGCCAGGCTCGCGATTTTTGCTTGGGACCCGCGCTTCGAACAGGCCGGTTTGGCCGTCCACGAGTTCAGTGTGGAACGACACTTCCCGCCGCGGCGCAAGCCTCCGAAATTCCTCGCTCACAGCCCCAGCCGTGATTTGGCCCTTCAACCATTGCTGATATCGAATGTCGGCCAGAGCATCATTGAATCGGTTCTTGGCCTCATTCAGGAATTCGATCTGTTCCGCGTTCAGCCTTGCGTACTGCTTGGTCTCCCACATGTGCCGGTAGTGGAAGTAGCGCAAGCCTTCCACGCCAGGATCGGGGTTCATAGTGCGCGGGGCCATCGCCAGAAACAGCTCCCGTGCCGCTGCGAAGTGCCTGGGGCGCGTGGCGATGTAAACAAAATTTACTTGCGGCACAGCCGAAAACAGACTGCTGTACGCGAATAGATGCGTCTCGAAACTGGCTAGACTGAGCAGCCCCGGATCCACAAAACTGAAGGTAACCACAGGGGAAGAAGAGGAAAACTCGGGAGCGAAGAACAATGGGAATTTGTCAATGAAATAACGGTCCGTGGTCGTTTCCCGGATCGCTCCTTTGTACCGCTTAGCAGGAAGCAGGGCTCGACCGATGGAGAGTTTCCGGCAGAAATAGTCGACCTTCTCGGTCTCGGTTTCGAGATAGCGGTAATCGAGGTGCCCCAGGACGAAATCTAGCACGGCCAGCTTCGTGCGGATGTGTTCCGCTGAATGCTCACGGCGATTGCGAAGATTTTCCCGGGCAATGGCCCGATACACCAAGCGAGAGAAAAGATGGTAGACGCGACCGTTTCGAAGCAGAAGTCGGGCAATAGCATGTCCCTTACCGAGCAGTTTTTGCGTGAAAGCCATGCTCTTATCACCGCTCTTTGCTCCGGTGAAGGTCAGATACTGTCGAGTAGAGAAATACCCAGAGTGCGTAGCTACGAGATACAGGAAACGAGCTTCATCCTCGGTGTACCCGAGGCCCAAGAGGTTCTCGATAATGGTTTCAGGAAAGTGCATGGCTCACAGACTCAGAATCGCAGTCATGATCTCCCGTTCGTCGCGCACCCGGCGCAGGCCAGGTGCGTCTTCCGACCGGGCGTAGATTTGAAACCCTGCGCGGGCCTTTTCCGCTAGATGACCAGCGTGGTAGTGGCCCGTAGCGAGTTCCAGGTCCACCCGGGAGATTTCCATTTCTTGGTTGGCGTACTCGATGCGCAGGTCGGGGAAACTGACCCTGCCGTGAGCCACAGGGAGGTGCAATTCCCGTGCAAACGCTTCTTTCATCCGATGGGTTTGACCCTCGCCTTGTGTTTGGGCCCGACCAAGTTTTCGGTAGAGCTTTTCCTTGAGTTCGTAGTCGAGTTGTACCCGGAGTACTTTGCCGCCTTTGCGTCCGATCTCGTCCGCAGCCTTGTGATACAGGCGGTACAAGGCAGCATCATGGTCTGCTTCCTTGGGCTTTACTAAGCCCGAGTAAATGGCTTGATCATCGAGTGCGAAGCCGTGACGACGAATCAGGCGTTTGCCTTCCTTCGTCAGAGTGAGAACCTGCCGGGACTCCTTCTTAAGTACGCTCGTGTCTCGGCGTGCGACAAGCCGCTGATAAATCAAATTGCGAAGATCGCTGTCCAGTCGTGAGCGATCACCTCCGTAGGCGTGCTTTGCGAGATCCTCGACGGCCACCACTCGAAACTTGCCGACTTCTGTGAGTGCGTGAATTTCCGATGGCCGTAGAGAATAGCTTCTGTCCCTGTTATGGATTTCCGTGCGCTCACGTTGCGCGAGAACTTCGGCTTGTCGGGTGTCGCGGGAGAGAGACGCGTGCTTCGCTTCTGGGTGTTCCCGGCTCTGCCAATCAAGATGGTCAGACTGATATTCGGTTTCACGGAGTTTTGCCAGTTTTATTCTGACGCTGGCCTCCGTTTGCGAGCTGCTGCCTCGTCCTCGGGTTGATTCCTCCCTCCGGCTGGAGAGTTCAGACTGCCATTGAGAATCGCGAAAATCGTCAATTTCGAATCCATCAAAGCCGCGCGACATGGAAAAACACTCCTTCGGCCACGGATCCTGGCTCAATGAGCAGGCAGGTAAGCCCAGAACCCCATTTTCGGACCAGGCGGTATCCCAAAAAATAAAATTGGAATGGATAGATTGTTGTACATCGTACTGCCTTCAGTTGGACGAGGTTTCCGAACTCGCCGAATTACCTGGTTCACCGCTCTGGTACACGAAGACTTCCTCGACGTTCTTGCCAAAGATGCGAGCGATTCTGAATGCTAACGAAAGACTTGGGTCGTACCTGCCAGTCTCGATGGCGTTGATGCAGGCACGCGATACCTGTGCGTGCATCGCCAATTCCGCCTGCGTCCATTCCCGTTCTGCTCGTAACACCCGGAGTCGAGTCTTCATTCGTGCCGCCAGTGCAGTCGCCATGAGGAGACCGTCAGTCCGATGCTCCAAGAAATGACAGCGAGTGCCGCGTTCCCGTATCCTGGGACGCGCGGAAAGCCAAAATTCTCCAGAAAGACTTCCAACATCAAGAGGGAAAGCATTCCTATGAAGGCAAATTTCAGGGCTTCATGGGTGTATAGCCGTTCGAATTCGTCGATGACTCGCAGGAAGCGAACAAGAGCCCAAATCGCCAGAATCGATCCTAAGAGAGCGAGCGCCAACAGTGCATCGCGCTGGAGGTGCTGCGAATGCTGGGCGAGGGCCAAGGAACCGGAACAACCCAGGGCTGCAGCGTAAAAAAACCGAAGCAGGTTTTGCTTTCGTACGAGAAGAGGGTCAACGCGATCAGGTCGAGGGGCCACATGGACCTCCCAATTGGGATTCATATAGGCTACACATCCTAGGAGGAAATGTCAACAATGCATACCATTATGACGCTACAAGACACCTTATGGTTGCCAGTAGCGACCTTATAATGGGCAACTCGGCCTGGTCTGGACGGCGGCAAACCGTGGAACACCAACTGGTCCAGTTTGAGTCCTAAGTGCCCGAGAAAAGGATCACGATGTACAGAGTCAGGTTAGGGCAACAACAGAGAAGCCCGCTCAACAGGGGGCCAATCAATTCTTCTCGGTGGGCATCTCATTGAATGACTGTACCTTAGCCTTTTGATGAAGATGTTATTTAGGGATCCAGAGTCCGCGGTGTAGGGGAATTCCAACCTGTTGTTCGAACAATCAGATTTGTAGTGTGCCAAGCGCACTGAGTTTCTGATGCGGGTCGTCTGCCCGTTAGTGAGCACGCGAGCCCAGCTCAGGAGCTTCCAACATTCTTCACACCGAATAGAATAGCCGCCATTGAAATCTGGGGCTGTCGTTAACCGCCTTGTTTTGCTTCATCAATCTTTGACGGTAGAAAGCATCAGGCTTTATTCACAGATAATGCACAGGATTATTGCATAGGTTCTATTGACATCATCGTACAAGCACTATACGAGTGAGAACTTCTTTAGAAAGTACCAGAGGGCTAACCTGCGCCACTCGCGGTCAGCGTAGGTGTGTGGTTGCTCTCTGTGTTTAAGGATCAACTGTTCTCGACAAACGAATTCAACAACAGAAGTTTATACACAGAATGTGAAATTTATTTGTCGGTAACAGACAGGTTCTAAATAGGGAGGTGGCTGTGTTCTGGAAACACTGTGTTTTTGTGTTCGCGTTAGTGTTGTTGCTCTGCATTTTGAGTCCGTCCGCGGCGGCGCAAATTGGGCCTGGAGAACCACCCGGCTGTTACATCCTTGCGGACGCTCACGATCTCGGAATCGATATGGGCAATGCGGTGCCCTGGGCAGCTGTGCTAGTGGGGCCTAACTACGTTCCTGGCTTGGGACTCTTGGAGACCTATCTATTGACCACGGCGGTCTGCCCTCCGCCTACTCCATGCCATTGCGATGACACTGTAGGGAGCCCGATCTCTGTAGCTACAGGTAATACTTACATCGAGCAAAAAGACATTCGAATCCCTGGGCTGGCGGGCGGATTAAACCTGGTCAGAAGGTGGAACAGTCTGTGGCCCTCGATCCAGAGTGCGTACCAAGTGGGTCTCTTTGGACCTAACTGGCGCTCAACTTTCGAAGAGCAGGTATTTGTCGGCAGTGACAATTACGTGAAGTACTTGCGCGGCGACGGAAGTATTTGGTCATTCGGTTACAGTAGCTACGGAATTTATAAAGTTGCTGCGCCACAGAACGTCACCGCCACCCTAACGACCCCAACTGCAGCCACACCGTACACGACGATTACTTTCCAAAATGGAGAGCAAAGACACTTTGACAGCACGAGCGGAATGTTGACCGCCATCATCGACCGGAATGGCAATACAACAACGCTGACGTACGATAGCGCAAGTCGGCTCACGACAGTTACAGATGCGGCCTCACGGACCCTCACTTTTACGTACGGGAGTCCATCCAGCCATCTGGTCACAGGCGTCTCATCCAGTGTCGGGATTTCTTTGTCGTACGCCTACGACACCCAATCGCGGTTAAGTCAAGTCACAAATCCAGATCTGACGACACTAACGTTCGCGTACAACTCTCAATCATTGATCACAAGCGTAACGGACACTAACGGAAAGGTTCTCGAGTCGCACACATACGATAGCAACGGGCGCGGATTGACTTCGTCGCGAGCCCTAAGTGTTGACGCTGTCACACTCACCTATCTCAATCAATGATCACTGCAAACAACCCATCATTTGTCAGAGCGTGACTCTGGTTCGATCAGCTTTGACCTCACAGATTTGGGGGCTGGATTTTATGCGCGCACGCAATTGGAAGAAGATCTTTATCCTGACAATTTCCGTCCTATTCTTCTTTGCCGTCGGCGCTCGGGCAACGGGGCCATCCATCACGAGTCTTTCTCCGACCGCAGGAGCCGTCGGAGCTACGGTGACGATTACAGGAACGAATTTTGGGTCAACGCAGGGCACCAGCACGGCCGCATTCAATGGGACGACCGCGACCATCACTAGTTGGAGTGCGACAAGCATCGTCGCCACTGTACCAACAGGTGCCACCACGGGTAACGTTGTTGTGACGGTTTCAGGTAATGCCAGCAATGGTGTGAGCTTCACGGTAGTTCCCGCGCCCAGCGTTAGCACCCTTTCACCAACAACAGGAGCTGTCGGCGCAGAGGTGGCGATCACAGGAGCGAACTTTGGCGCAACTCAAGGAACCGGATCGGTGAGATTCAACGGGACAGCAGCGACGCCAACCAGTTGGAGTGCTTCGAGCATTGCGGTTCCCGTTCCGAGTGGAGCAACAACTGGGAACGTGGTTGTCAATGCGAGTGGAGTGGCCAGCAACGGCGTCAGCTTTACTGTAGTGTCCGCTCCCACGATCACAAGCCTCTCGGTGACCACAGGTACCGTGGGAACTCCGGTGACGATCTCAGGAACTAACTTTGGGGCGACTCAAGGCAGCGGAACGGTGAGCTTCAACGGAACGGAGGCAACCCCTACGAGTTGGAGTGCTTCGAGCATCGTGGTTACTGTGCCGGTCGAAGCGACGACGGGAAACGTCGTGGTAAACGCTAGTGGAGTGGCGAGCAATGGGTCGAGCTTCACGGTAGTCGGACAGACCTGGGCCAACGGTTGTCTGTACCGGCGGTCCATCACAATCGATCACACCAAAGTTCCAAACACGGATCAGGCCAATTTCCCCGTGCTGGTTTCTGGGACCTATTCATACCTGGCTACCACGACGAACAGCGGCAATGTGGCGAACGCCAATGGCTTTGACATTCTCTTCGCGTCCGACGCGAACGGAGCGAGCCCTCTTTCTTTCGAACAAGAAAGCTACAATCCTTCGACCGGCGCTGTCGTTTATTGGGTGAAACTCGCAACTGTGTCCCACACTACAGACACAGTGTTCTACATGTTTTATGGGAATTCCTCGATCTCGACCAGTCAATCGAACAAGACGGCCGTTTGGGATAGCAACTATCTTGGAATATGGCATTCTGGAGAAAGCTCTGGAAATCTTCTTGATTCCAGTTCGCACAACAACCCGGCTGCTCCCACGTCGATGACGCAGGGCACAGCCGGTAAGATTGGAAATGGTGCGACTTACAATGGGAGCAGTAGCCTGGCAACGGTTGGCAACCTCGCTCTATTTAACCCAACTTTAATAACAGCATCTGCGTGGATCAACGCAAGCTCCTACCCTAATACGTACAACTATGTGCTTTCGAAGGATCAAACAAGCGACCCCTACGTAGGATATGACTTTCGGGTTGATGGTGGTCACCTGAATTTTTACATTTCGACCGGTGGCGTAGGGAGCTATAAAGCGGCAAGTGCGACGCAGCCGTCAACGGGTAGCTGGCATCACGTTGTGGGGACTTACGATGGCAGCAATATCAAATTATTTCTCGATGGCTCTCAGGTCAGTTCTGTTGCCGAATCAGGGAACATGAATTCAGCTAATGGACCCCTGGTGTTCGGTAACGATGGCGCATTTGGTGGAGGATCCTGGAACGGAAGCATTGATGAAGTGCGTATCTCAAGTATTGCTAGGTCTGCCGACTGGGTTTCTGCGGAATACCAAAACCAAAATTCACCTTCGACCTTTTATTCCCTTGGCAGTGCGACTCAAGGAACGTTCACAGTCTCGATCACGGGGTTGTCGCCCAGTACAGCCAATCTCGGTGACTCTGTCGTCATACAAGGCACGAACTTTGGCGCCTCTCAAGGTAACAGCGCGGTCTCCCTGAACGGAGTCAATCTCGCTGCTCAGACGTGGGGTAATAGCGCCATCCTGGTAACCGTGCCGCTGGGCGCTTCCTCGGGATATTTCACAGCGACCGTCAATGGTCAGACCGTGGTAAGCCCGTTGTTTACCGTGAGACCGATACTCTCAGGTTGGTCCGATGGAGATATCGGAACTGTCGGCCTCGCGGGGAACGCCACTTACTCGAACGGAACGCTTACGGTGAACGCGGCGGGACAAGGGATTCTGAACACATCTACCGCCGACTCGTTCCATTTTGTGTATCAGCCGCTGTCAGGCGATGGAACGATTGTGGCGCGCGTGCTGACCGCGCCTGGAGGATATACGCAAGCCGGGGTGATGATTCGTGAAACCCTGGACCAATCCGCAACGCACGCCTACACGGCCGACTATGGGGGGAGCATCCGCCTCTTCTATCGGACAACGACGGGTGGAGGCAACTCCTATGACCTTTATGCGAACGCAACGCCAGCGTTGCCGTTCTGGGTGAAGCTGGTACGTAGCGGGAGCACGTTCAGTGGCTATACGTCCCCAGATGGGTTGAATTGGTATCAAGTGGGAACAAGCCACACGATCAGCATGGCGCAAAACGTCTACATCGGTCTGGCTGTAAGCAGTGACAGCACCACGAGCCTTGCCACCGCGACTTTCGACAGCGTGTCGGTTAGTTCGACTGCAGCACCGGCACCGGTTATTACCAACGTTTCTGCCACGACCGGATCTGTTGGAAGTCAAGTCGAAATCAGAGGTTCCGGCTTTGGAAGCTCACAAAACGGGAGTGTGGTGACGCTAAACGACGTTCCGGTCACGATCAATTCTTGGATCAGCACGACCATCGTTATCACGATTCCGTCGGGAGCAACCTCGGGCCCCTTGCTGGTTTCGGTTGCGCCCAACATGAACAACAGCAATGCCGTGAATTTCACGGTGACCACGCAGCCGCTACCGACTACTTGGTTGAATCAGGACGTTGGTTTGGTGGGAACCGCCGGGAGTGCAACTTACAACAACGGAACGTTTACGGTGAACGGGGCGGGACAAGGGATTGTGAACACATCCACTTCTGACTCGTTCCAATTTGTGTATCAGCCGTTGTCGGGTGATGGAACGATTGTGGCGCGGGTCGTTAGCGTGCAGAACTCATCCACGCAAGCCGGGGTAATGATTCGTGAGACTTTGGACCAAGCGGCGACGCACGCTTACGCGGCCAACTACGGCGGAGCGCTGTTCCTGCTCTATCGGAGCACCACAGGAGGAAGCAACTCTCGGGATACTTACGGCAGCGCGACCCCACCACTATGGGTGAAGTTGGTGCGCAGTGGGAGCACCTTCAGTGCCTATACGTCGTCAGATGCGTTGAATTGGTACCAGGTGGGGACGAGCCACACGATCACCATGGCACAGAACGTCTACATCGGCCTCGCCGTAAGCAGTCAAAGCACGACCACCCTTGCAGCCGCGACTTTCGACAGCGTTTCCATTAATTCGACCGCAAGCCCAGCGCCGGTCATCACGAGTGTTTCCGCTACCACAGGGTCGATTGGAAGTCAGGTGGTGATCACCGGGTCTGGCTTCGGAGCCTCGCAATACGGCAGTTTAGTCACGCTAAACAACTCTCCGATGACGATCAATTCTTGGAGCAACACCTCGATCATCGCAACCATCCCGACTGGAGCCACCTCAGGGCCATTGCTAGTTTCAGTTGCGCCCAGCATGAATAACAGTAATGCGGTGAATTTTGTCGTAACGACGCACCCTCTGCCTACTTCATGGTTGAATCAGGATGTGGGCTTGGTGGGAGTCGGAGGAAGTGCCACGTTCGCAAGCGGAACGTTTACTGTGAACGCGGCGGGCCAGGGGATCGTGAATACCTACTCCACTGATTCATTCCATTTCGTGTATCAGCCGTTGTCAGGCGACGGGACGATTGTGGCGCGGGTAGTCAGTCTGCAACAAGGGCAGGCTGGAGTAATGATTCGCGAAACGTTAGATCAGGCGTCGACGGACGCGTACAACACTGCAAGTGGCGGGGCCATTCAATTCTATTACCGCACAACGACCGGTGGGAGCAATTCGCGCGATACTAGCATCAGCGGAACGCTGCCCTATTGGATGAAATTGGTTCGAACAGGGAGCACCTTCAATGCCTATGCTTCGTCAGATGGGGTGAATTGGTCGGCCGTTGGTACAAGCCACACGATTAGCATGGCGCAAAACGTGTACGTCGGGCTGGCCGTCAGCAGCCAGAACACTTCCAGTCTGGCCACTGCCACATTCGACAACGTGGCGGTCACTGTTGGGACCTCTCCTTTTGTTACCAGTGTGTCGCCGGACCTGGGAGGGACGGGCACGGTAGTAACGATTACGGGCTCTAACTTTGGGTCTAGTCAGGGCAGCAGTACAGTCAGCTTTAACGGCACGCAGGCAACTTCCATCACGAGCTGGAACAGCACACAGATCGTCGCAACCGTGCCCAGCGCAACTCCAGCGGGGCCGGGGCCTGTCACCGTCACCGTGAATTCGATCACCAGCCCAACTGGTGTCAATTTCACGACCATCAAGCCGGCGATCACCACACTCACGCCTCCTGCTGCGGGGATCGGCGGTTCAATCACCATAGCGGGCACTGGTTTTGGTGCAAGCCAAGTCAACAGCACGGTCAAGTTTAACGGCTTGTTGGCGAGCGTTACCTTGTGGAGCGACACCAGCATCACGGCAACGGTGCCATCGGGTGCGACCACCGGTCCAGTGACGGTCACCGAGTATGGTGTCACCAGCAGCGGCGTGCAATTCACGGTTCTCGAAGGGCTCTCGGTCACCGGAGTTTCTCCGAGCAGCGGTCCAGTCGGTACAACAGTGACAATATCCGGCGCCGGGTTCGGCCCGACACAAAGCAACAGTATTGCGAGCTTCTACGGCATGACAGCTGCCGTCACCAGTTGGAGTGACACGCAGATCGTGACGACAGTGCCGGTGGGTGCCGCGACGGGACCGGTTGGTGTTCAAGTCGCCGGTCAATCAGCCTGGAGTCCGTCATTTACACTGACCAGCACAGTGCAAACAACGGACTCGCTCGGTAATCCAACGACTTACACTACGCAGGAGACTGGCGGAATGTGGGTTTCCTCGACCTCGCAGGGGTCGGGTTGCTCGAGTTGCACCCTGCGCGGAACCATCGCTTACACCTACGACAGCCAGGGGCGCGTTTTATCGAGAACGGACGAACTCGGCCACACGACGTCTTACACTTACGATTCCAATGGAAATGTGGCCTCGGTTTCCGTGCCCATAGCTCCAGACACCTTTGCCACAACGACGTATACGTACAATAGCTTCGGCGAGGTTCTCACCACGACCGACCCGATGGGGAACACCACAACGAATACGTATGACTCCAAGGGGAATCTGCTTACGGTTACAACCCCACGGCCGAATGGCAACACGGCGGCTAGCGTTACCCAATTTGCTTACAATTCCCTTGGTGAGCTGACGCAGATAACCGATCCGTTGAACAACGTGACGACGCTCACCTATTACTCTACGGGTCTAATCAACACCATTAAGGATGCGCAAAACAACGTCACGACCTACGTGTACGACGCCCACGGCAACCGCACCTCCGTGACGGATGCCCTGAACAATCAGACCACCTTCGCTTATGACACGGGAGACCGGCTAAAGACCATCACGTATCCGGGCAGCACTGGGACGACAACCTTCACCTACGACAATCGTGGGCGGCGGACTTCGGTGACGGATCAGAACAGCAAAACGACCACGTACGCGTATGACGACGCGGATCGGCTGACCAGTGTTACGGATGCTTCCAGTCCGGGCAATGTCACCACGTACGGCTACGACACGGAAAACAATCTGACGAGCATCCAGGATGCGAACAGCCACACCACTTCGTTTACCTATGACGCTTTTGGCCGTGTTACGAAGACCACCTTCCCGTCCGGCTACATCGAGACCTATGGCTACGATGCGGTGGGCAATCTGCTCTTCAAGACTGACCGGAAGAACCAGAACATAACCTACACTTACGACCAGTTGAATCGGCTGACGCAAAAGCTCTATCCTGATAGCACGGCCGTGAATTATACGTACGATAACGACAGCCGTCTGACGCAGGTGACGGACCCCACGGGCACCTATCAGTTCACGTTTGACAACATGGGGCGGCTGACGAACACGACCACCACCTACGCCTTCCTGACTGGGCGGAACTTCACCACCAGCTACAGCTACGACGCGGCATCGAACCGTACGGGATTCACCGATCCCGAGAGCGGGTCAACGAGTTATGCCTATGACACGCTGAACCGGTTGCAAACGCTGACGCCTCCGAGCGCGTTCAGCAGCACTGGCAATTTCGGCTTCACCTATGACGCCCTTAGCCGCCGCACGCAGATGACGCGTCCGAACAGCCTGAAGTCGGTCTATGCGTACGACAACCTGTCGCGGCTCACCAGCGTGCTGCACCAGAGCGGCTCGACCACTCTGGACGGTGCGGCCTATGCCGTGGATAACGCGGGGAACCGCACCTCGCGCACACCGCAGCCGTCTGGCACCGCCAGTAATTACACCTACGATGCAATCTACGAACTCACCGGCGTAACACAGAACTCGACCACGACGGAAAGCTATACCTACGATCCCGTTGGCAACCGGCTCTCCTCTTTGGGAGTCTCGTCCTACACAAACAACTCCTCGAACGAGTTGACCTCCACTTCCAACGCGAGCTACACGTACGACAACAACGGCAACACGCACACGAAGGTGGTTGGGTCAAATACCACAACTTATGCGTGGGATTATGAAAACCGTATGACGAGCGTCACTTTGCCGGGAAGCGGTGGGACGGTCAGCTTCAAATACGATCCGTTCGGCCGCCGCATCTACAAATCTTTCTCCGCAGGCACGACCAGCGTTTACGCCTTTGACGGCGACAACCTCATTGAAGAAACCAATTCGTCGGGCGCCGTCGTGGCCCGCTACGAGGACACGCAGAACATCGACGAGCCTTTGGCCATGCTCCGCAGCAGCGCCACCAGCTATTTCCACGCCGATGGCCTCGGCTCCATCACTTCGCTGAGCAACTCGGCTGGATCGATTGCCAATACCTATACTTATGACTCCTTCGGGAAGCTGACGGCCTCTACAGGTTCGCTGGTCAACCCGTTCCAGTACACTGCCCGCGAATCGGACACTGAAACTGGCCTATATTACTATCGCGCCAGATACTACGATCCCGGTGTCGGGAGATTCATCAGTGAGGATTCGCAAGAGTTCTGGGTCGGCGACAACTTCTATAGGTATGTGAGCAATCGACCAAGCGTCGCGATTGATCCCTCTGGGCTAGTTACTGTCATCCCATTGCCGCCTGCAAATATCCACACACTGCCCGACATCGATCCTTCGTGTGTCAGCCCCACAAATCCGTCCGGGGTGACGTCGGGCGGTTGCAATAAGGTCGGCTATTCGGTTGATTGGACCGGCTGCGACAGTTGCACCCATACACCTAGCTTCACTATTACGCTTGGCGGATCAATCTTTGTGGCTTCAGGACCATTCCCTTACAAGGGACGCCCTCCCAAGGACCACAGTATTGTCAGTACGGAGACTGCTCTAGCTCACGAGAAACGGCACACAGACGATATGGTTAATGCCATTGTGCCTATCTTTCAGCGTGCGGAGCGCCCTTTTCCATCGCAGGCGGAGTGCGAAGCTGCCGCCGAGGCAGCCGCCATGCAGGCCGCACCCGCATGGGACCGAGCCGCTGCGGAGAGCCAGCGACGGCGACACTGATCCAAAAGTTGAAAGGAGGCAACTTGTGAAGCGTTCTGGGCTAGCGGTCATAACAATTTTGCTCGTTCTTGGGGCGACGTCAGCACTGTTCGCTTCAGATGGGATTTTCCCGAAGCCGATTTCTTCCGAGTTGCCTATGTACCCCGAACGAGCCCGAAGCGCCCGCGTTGCCGGTACGGTGAAAATCTGGTTTATGCTAGATGGCAGCGGAGCAGTCGCTCAAGCCCAAAGCATTTCTGGCAATCCAATGTTGCGTGATGCCGCAGTAAGCACTGTGAAAAGTTGGAAGTTCTTGACAAATAGCGTGCAGGCGAACGTACGGTACGAAACGGAGTTTGTTTACGTGCTGACCGTGCAGCCGAAGAATGGTGAACCAAAACTCACGGTGTCAATGACAGATTTCCGACGCGTTGAAATCGTCTCGGAGCGCTACGCCGAAGCCATTGAGTGACCCATTGAAGTGCCGGATACCTTCAAATACGATCCCTTCGGCCGCGGCACCTACAAGTCCTCTTCCAGTGCCACTGCTTCGACCGGTTCGCTCACAAACTCATTCCGGTATACGGGACGTGAATTCGATTCCGAAACTGGCCTGTATTACTACCGCGCCAGATACTACGATCCGAATGTCGGGCGATTTCTGAGCGAGGATCCTCTGAGCTGGAATGGCGACGGCATAAACTTCTATCCATACGTAGCAAACAATCCGCAGAACTATAACGACCCGTGGGGACTCTGTCGGATTCTTTTCAACGGAAGTCAAATAAGCATCGAAACGAATAATGGGTCTCAGAAGCTAGGCCCATTTCCAGCGGCAAATAAAACCGTGTGCAATTGTGATTTGAAAGAAGGAGTCTATCCGTTTGGCCCACCGCAGTGGCTTTTCAAGAATGGCCAGGAAACAGCACTTGGAAGCTCGCCGTTTGACGCTACCCGGAACCGCCACCAAGCTTTTGGTTCTGCGCGAATTCCTCTCGTAGTTCCTGGTCGTCCTGGCATCATGATTCACTCGCGCTATCCAGATCCTCAAAATCTGAAGCCTACCCAGGGGTGCGTTCGTGTCCACGATGCTGTGGTCTCAAGCATGTCTCAGTTCATCGAAGCAGTTTGCACTTCAGACGGCCCAAACTCATTTCATTACTTTGTGCGGCCTTGGTAGGGAGTACTACGATGATGCCAAGTTCTCGTTTCCAGAGCATAAGTTCGATTCGATGTTTGCGAATGCTCGCTGCGGCCTGGCTGTTTGCGATGTGGGTGCCGTGTGCCTATTCGCAAGACCAGGAAGGCTGCGAAGGGGTCGGGTTTACTAAACAATTGTTTACGAAATACTCGCCTGAAAACCTGCAAAAGCGACTCGAGCAAGATCCCAAAGATGTCGACGCTTTGATTAATCTGGGAATCCATTTAGAAGAGCAGGATCAAATTGTTCAAGCGGATGGCCTATACGAAAGGGCGATCCAGGCCAAACCCGATTGCTATTTGGGCTATCTGTTTGGCGGTCTAGTTAAGGACAGAATTGGCCGAAAAGCATTCTCCGACGCGGAGGCAGGCATCCGCAAGGCTCTAAGCCTCAATCCGAGCCTGCGGAACGACGGAAATGTACAGGGATTCATGAAGAGACATCCTCAACTAGTGGGCGTCCAACTTGCCGGAGAAAAAGAATCGTCGTCGTCCACGAGTGAGCTGTTGCCTTCTGCAAACCGCTTTCTGGTTGGAATGGCTGCGGGGTTACTGCTCGCTGCGCCTTTTCTGTACTTTGCCCGTCGAAAACAAAGTGCGTCCGCGTAAGGGACGATGTGATTCCACCACGGTTAAGGCAGTTGGGAAGCCGTCAGACGTGGAGGACAAATGCTTCGGATGCCATTGAAATGTTTTGGCTCGAGCGCTGCAATTGTACTCGCACTTGTGCTAGTGCAACTACCGACGCTAGGCAAATGCATCTCTTTGCAGCTGAGTTTGAAAGGTGCAATTGAGGGGCCTACGAGCGATTTGAAAGTAGTCGTGGAGGTTTCCTCAGCTACTCAGGGAGACTCGGTCACAGACGTGCGCCAGAAATCTTCGATTGAGGAATCCGATTTCCGTGTTCTTGCATGGTTTAACACAACGTCGAACGTGGTTGCCGCCGAAACCTGTGATCGAAGGCCACATTTGGTCACAGTCAAACTCATGCAGGGAGACCAAGTTCTTGATCGCCGAACGCTCACGGTCGAGACGGACTTTCGCAGAACAAAGTCGGGTGACTATCAGCTGAAAAGGCCGATCACCTTGCATCGTCCGGCAGACAAATAGGCCGACGCGTTTGAACTTTGCTTAAAATTCATCGTCTCTTGGGGGCCTCGGGCTACTTTCGTTTCAACCCAGGTGAAAACTCAAGGTTTGCATACCGCCGAATCGCATCGAGCTTGTCTTGATTCAAGCCCTGTAGCTCTTGTTCGCTGAGCATTCCTTGCTGGATGAGATTGCCGAAAACGAGAATAAGAACCGAGTATTTGTACTCGTACTTGCGGTCAATCTCTGTGCGGCGATCCGTGAGGTAGCGTTCCAGATCCCAGAGGTCGGACGGATGCTGGATCTTCGCAGCCTGGTTCTTAGCCTCGATTACAACCGCTTCCAGTTCGCGCTGTAGTGCCCGGTCGAAGGCTTTCCGGGCAACGGCCTTTTCCTCGCGCGACCAGTTTAGATCGCGCATGGCGTCATAACCAAGACTCCCGGGACGAGGTGAGCTGGCCACGTTCAGTTCCTCCCAGCCGGCATTTTATTCCTGAAAACTGCGGAGGACTAGGGGTAGTTCCAACCGAAGGGTCCAGCACCCACTGATCGTCACGTTCGTATCAAGCATCCACGTGCGAGTCATCGGCCCACCACCGTAATAGTACAAAAGGCTCGTCGATATCACCTTCCGTTGGAAAGTCTTCGGGATGTTCTTCGTGGAGGTACTTGAGAAAGGCTTGAATTGCATTGCGTTGTGGTCGGCTCAGGGGTCCGAACCGTGCCTCAAATCGAGACTGACTATCTGTATCGTGGGGCAGGGGCGGCCTCAGCAAAAACATAACGGAGCCGGGAATCCGATCCGCCTTCTCATAGTGCAGTAGCGAAACAATGAGATACGCTGGAAGATAGAACCGGATGGCCTCAGGTGTCATAAAGAATAGGCTCTCATGGTTGTTAATAAGATCAGCGAATTGCAATTCTTGCCAACGGCGGTCCCTGAGAAAATTCTCAACTTCGATTGTTTCTGAACTAGAACCCTCTACCAGCCTATCGTTTCCAGGATAAGGCACTTCGCCGAAGGCATTCTCGACCTGCTTTGCAACGTTTGCAGCTCGCTCTTTCTCACCGCTACTCATTTGCACCCTTTGGCCACCATTAGAAGAGCGCACTTCGATGCTGCCGCGGTAGCGTTTGCAGCAGCTTCACGATGACCAGCATCGCCGCCACCATAACAAGTTTTGTTGATTGCGTTCCGCGCTGCTGCACAACCAAGGTTCGTGGCCATATTAGCAGCTAGCTCAGCACAAGTTTGGCTTGCTTTACAAGCAGACGGCCCGCTGCACGCGAGGTTCACGGCGTTCTGGAGTCCTGCGTGCTGAATCGGCGTGCAGTCGCCACAAGGATCTTTGCACCCACATATGTTAAATGCGAACAAATAAACGTCGATATGCGTACAACTTGCGTAAACAAGCCCCTGCGCCTTGCAACGCGCTTGACAGCTAGCGATTCCCAGTCCGTCACAGCCTGCGAGCCCCATTGGGTCGGTGTAGCGCACAGGAGAATTATTTGTGTATGTGTAAAAATTCTCGCCAGCGCCAAATCTAATCCGGTCTTCGCTGAGGAATCTTCCCGGCGCAGGGTCGTAGTATCTGGCGCGATAGTACGATGCCTGTGGATTTCTGGGTTCTGGTCCGTCTGAGCAGATTACAGCCCAAGGGGTTAGGCAAACTGCGCCCTGTGATGCTTCCTGATGAGTTCTCGGCATCATCAGTCCTTATTGTACGTTTTGGGCGGACACGACGCTCAATACAAGGGGAGCAGTGTGCCTAGTCAGGCTCTGCTGATCGAGTCGTACCCAAATCTTGTAAGATTTTGGCATCCACTTCTTCTCCGGACTGGATTTCTCCCTTTGTGGCCTGAGCGTTTGCTGGTTCCACTCGCGCCCCCGGGTGCGTGGCCGTGTGGACTTGTTTCAGCATTCGGATCGAAACGTGTGTGTAGATTTGTGTGGTGTCGAGCCGCACGTGGCCGAGCATGGCCTGGATGTAGCGAATGTCCGCGCCCCCTTCGAGCATCAACGTCGCCATAGTATGGCGGAAGATGTGACACGCACCACCCTTGCCGATCCCCGCAGATTTCACGTATTGGCGAGCCAGCCAGCTCAGGTGGTTCGGTGTGAATGGGGCACCGTTTGTGGTAAGGAAAACAATACCGTCATCAGGTTTCTTGACGATTTCGGATCTCAGTCTATTGAGATACAAGTCCAGCCAAGCCAAAGCCCTTTCGCCGATAGGCACTACGCGGTCTCTCTTGCCCTTTCCTTCGCGAACAGTTACCAGGCCATGCTTTTGGTCCACGTCGTAAAGTTTTAAATGCAGGAGCTCCATACGCCGCAATCCGCTGGAGTAAAGCATCTCCATCATGGCGCGATCACGGATGCCCAATGGCTCTCCGACATTGGGCTGACTCAGGACGCGTTCAGCTTCATCTCTGTTCATCACGTGCGGCAGCTTGTAGCCGACACGTGGTAACTCCAACTCGGCAGCCGGGTCTTGTCCGATATACTTTCGATAGGTCAACCATTTGAACCACACCTTTAGGGGTGCGAGCCTGGAATGTTGGCTGGCTACAGCCAACGGCTCTCCGTCCTTCTTCCTGTAATTGAACAAGTACCTCTGATAGCTTTCGAGCGATGTTCGCGTGACTTGGGTCGGTGCCGTGATTCGACTTCTCCTGCACCACGACAGAAACATCTCCATGTAAATGCGACGAACTCTGAGGGTGCTCTCGCTGAAGCCCTTCACGGCAAGATGTTGCAGATACCTATCCAGCAGTGCGGCAAGCGACCGACCGGGAGAGGTGCGCCGTTCTTCAACAGTCCGGTTGTGTCTCTTGGATTGGTCACTCTTGCAAACAATCTTTTTTTCACGATGCCTCCTAGGGTTGCCATCTTGCCACGTTCGACGAGTGAGTATTGACCTGCCCGAATTCTGCGCCTCAGCGTGTATGATTTCGGATTCCCAGAGAATTGCGTGATTGCTTCCATTCATCCGCCGGCTCGCCATCCGTGCCGTTAAATTTGTACCGTTGAACCGACGTTTCAATGCGTGTGGGGTAACTTTCCACCATCGGACGATTCAAATGACTCCCGAAAAACGAGGGAACAATCAGGGAACATTAACCGTTTCTGGCCGTTCTTTCGGCCTCCTTGATGCTCCTCAGAATTCCCCGTAAGTCCTTGAAATCCCATGAGTGGTTACATTCGACTCCCACACGCTTCCGCCAAAGTCCTTTCTTCACGCGCTCTCGACTGATGAAGTTGACTCCAATTCGGAGTCTGACTCCTGCCCCCAGCGCGATCAAGCTCATCGCGAGGACTTGGCAGCGCTCGCGGGCGTGTTCCATCGTCAGCTTCCGACGATTTGAGTTGCAGGGCATCGAAGGTGATTTGACAGACATTCAGGATATCTGGTTAGCTGGCAAGTCCTTAGGATTAGAAACGGAACCTTGCCGTGCATTCTCGTCGAAGATTTCTGACTCAGGCCGGAGTACTGGCTGCGGGCGCCATGGGCGCGCCTGCTTTCCCGCCAGGGGAGAAGACCACGAGCTTGCCCGCGCCGGAGACGGTGAGCTTGTGCGGCCAGTGGTGGTTTCGGACTGATGCTGGAAGCCTTGGTGAAGAACAGCGTTGGTATGGCCCCGATGACTCCGTCAGTTCCTGGCGCAGAGTTCGTGTACCTCACACCTGGCAAGTTGACTCCGCTCTTGCTGACTATCGCGGTGCCGCCTGGTATCGGCGAGCCTTCGACGCTCCGAATGAATGGCAAAACTCTGCGATACGTATCGAATTTGAGGCCGTATTCCACTCAGCCACAATCTGGGTAAATGGGGAACTCGCCGGAGAACATGCGCGCAAGGGTTACACAACGTTCGTACTTGATATCACTCATCTGCTCCGCTGGGGTAGTTCAAACACCATTGCGGTGCGCGTTGACAATGCATTCGATGCCCACATGGTGCCCAGGGGACGTTCCAGTGATTGGGCGCATGACGGAGGCATCTATCGGCCGGTGCAACTGCTCATTACAGCGAAAACTTTTGTGGAGCGCGTTGACGTCGAGGCGCTTCCCGATCTCGCCAGCGGAGACGGAAAGCTTGCAGTCACCGCTTATATCCGGAATACGAGTTTGAAATTGTGGAGGGGGCCAGCCTCTTTTCGAATTGTCGATGATGAGACTGGGCTGACGGTGTTGACCAGTGCAGATGGTCCGAGTCTTTCCATCAAGACCGGCGCAACCCACACCGCAAAATTTGAAGCCACGCTGCCCAAAGCAAAGTTCTGGCATTTCGATCATCCGAATCTCTATCGGCTTATTTTCTCAATCGCAAGCGGACAAGAGGCTCATCGACTCAAAGCTACATTCGGCGTCCGGAAACTAGAGGTTAAGGGCAGCGCGTTTTATTTTAACGGGGAGCGCGTCCGGTTGATGGGAGTCGAGCGCATGGCTGGGAGCAATCCGGAATTTGGAATGGCAGAACCCAGCCAATGGATCGCACACGATCACGACGACATGAAACAACTGAATTGCGTCTTTACGCGCGTGCATTGGCCCCAGGATAAGAGGGTTCTCGACTACTGCGACCAACACGGCATTCTTATGCAGACCGAGATTCCCGCCTGGGGCTACGACACGTTTCTGGGCATGGGAGCCGAGCCTGATACCGATATCGTGGAAAATGGTTTGGAGCAGTTGCGAGAGATGATCGCACGCGACCGCAACCACCCCTCGGCGGTGGTGTGGGGTTTATGCAATGAGATTGGCGGGCAAAACCCACCCGCGTATCAATTTGCCAAACGCATGTTGGAGGAAGCAAAGAGACTGGATCCCAATCGGCTTTGTTCCTATGCTTCGAACTCCTTGAGCAAAACTCCGGAACAAGACGCAGCGGGATTGATGGATTTCATCGAAACAAATGAGTACTTCGGAACCTGGGTTCCCGGCTCCCCGGAGGCAGTGGCCAAGCATCTGGACGACCTTCACACAGCGTTCCCCGGTAAGCCCGTGGTCATTTCAGAGTACGGATACTGCGCTTGTGTCGAGGACCGTCCGGAGGGTGACGAACACAGGTTGGAAGATCTTCGATCCCACGACGCGGTTTTCCGCGCCAAGGATTTCGTGGCTGGTGCCATTTTCTTTTGTTATAGCGACTACCGTACACATGTCGGTTATCGCGGCGTGGGCGCGCTGAAGCAAAATGTACACGGTGTTGTGGATCTTTTTGGGGCGCAAAAAGCTTCTTACGATGTACTGCGCCGGGAAGCAAGTCCGGTGGAATCGTTGATTGTGGAAAACCAGTTGAACGCGTTCCGCCTGCGGCTAAAAACCCGGAATGATATTCCGATGTACACACTCAGGGGCTATAAGCTCAGAGGGATTTTCTATGGTGAAGGTGACATCCCTGTAGAGCGACAAGAGGTAGAACTTCAGGAAATCGCTTCCGGCAGAGAAATCACCGTTGATCTCACATTCAGTCAATCCGGCGTACCATTGCGCGTCACTTTTGATGTTTTGCGCCCCACCGGTTTTTCGGCCTATTCCCGAAGCTGGAAACCTTAAGCTGGGGCGGACTCGTTCTTTAAACGAATGGTGGCATTGTTGATGATGGGTCTTGCCCAGAAGCCTACGCTGAGGACAAACCCAAACGTGAAGTAGAGAAATGCCATGCCAGTCCGCAGTCCTGCGTAGTCTCCGATGCGCCCAATGATCACAGGTACCACAGCGCCACCAATGATCCCCGTGCCCAAAATGCCCGAGAACGAACCGTGGAACTCCGCGACGGAATTGAGGGCAAGCGACACAACAATGGGCCACATCACCGAAGCAAACAAGCCAACAGCAGGAAAAGCGAACAGTGAAATCTTGGTGGGTCCAAACAAAGCTGCGGACAGGCAGAACAGCGCCCCCACAGAGGCGCCGACAAGCACCTTGCGGCTGTCGAATATTTTCAGCAATAACATCCCGACCAGACAGCCAGACGTGAGCAGGCCCCAGAACCAGGAAACCGCCGCCGCACCCGTGGTATGGGGATCCAAGCCGTGGTATTGGCTCAGAAAGCTAGACATCCAGTCGGCGGTTCCTTGTTCGCAACCGACGTAAGCGAACATCGCCGCGAAGTAAAGCCACACAACCCGTTGGCGCGCCAAGGCTCGGTACATGTCCAAAGAGCCTGCGCGTTCATCCGCGGTGTGCTGCACTCTTGGAAACCTGGAAAAGAACAAAACGGCCACCATGGCCAGCGCGGAAACTGCAAAAATCCAGTAGATCGAGGCCCACGGCAATTCTTGTGGGGTCAGCCTTCGCAGGGTGCGCAAAAAGATATTTTGATCGTGCGAAGGATTCTTAAGGTTTAGTACAAGATAAGAGTAAATGCGCGGGCTCAGAAAGGATGCGCTCCCAAAAACCAATTGGGCCAGAGTCGAGTTAAATGCGTAGTGTTCTTCTCCCCCAGCGACCCGCAAGAGCGGGTTGATAGCCACCTGCAGAACCGCCATGCCAGCGCCGATAGTGAAGTACGAAGCGATGGCTACGCGGTATCCGGGAAACACAGCGAAACTCAGCGATCCCAACGTCCCTGCCAGGAAGGCCAGCACCATCACGGGTTTCTCGGTGAACCGTTCAACCAAGAAACCGGCGGGTATGGACATTACTCCGTAAGCGATGAAGAAAGCGAAAGCTAGAAATCCGGCGGCGGTCAGACTCACATGAAAGCTGCTGATGATGTCCGGCACAATGGGACCAAGAATATTGGTGAGCAAGGAGATCACGAAAAAAGTAAGGAAGACCAAACCGACCATGTAGCGGCTTCTTGCCATGAGCTGCCTTTCGTTCTAGCGGAATGTCACGAAGTTCGGCCGACTCCCTGCCTGAAGCGATGGTGCCAGACCCGCGCCGCACCTATGAGATTGGCGTCCTCACCCAATGAAGCCAGCGCCAGTTCCGTCTTTTCATAAGGAACGAACCGGCAACCTTGGCGAATGACTTTGCGAATCCCATCAAGAAAAAGAGGCGCACTCTTCATAACGCTGCCACCCAAGACGATCACGTCCGGCACGAATAGATTGATCAGGTTGGCCATGCCAAGACCTAGATAGTAGGCCTCGCGGTCCACCGCTCGCCGTGCCAACGCCTCTCCATGTTTCGCCAATTCGCAGATTTGTGCGGCGTTCAAATTTTCACGAGAGTGTCCATCTCCCATCGCATTCGCGTTGAACCATGCGGCCATCGCTGGCCCGGTCGCCAGCGATTCCCAGCAACCTCGATAACCGCACGAACAATCTGGTCCCGACGGATCAATCACATGGTGGCTGATTTCGGGATGGGCCATATCCACCCCGCGATAGAGCTGACCGTCCAAGATAATTCCGCCACCGATGCCCGTCCCCACCGTGACGTAAATCAAACGCGATTTCAGTTTCCCTGCACCCCAGCCTGCTTCGCCCAGTGCAGAAGCGTCGGCGTCGTTTTCGAGGGCGACCTTTACCTTGAATTCTCGCTCCAGGTCTTGCACAGGATTATTTCCCCGCCATCCCGGCAATAGATCGACATCACCAAACGCGCCGCTGCCTGGATACACTACTCCCGTGGAGCCTATTCCAATGCCGGAAATTTCCACGCCGGCATCCCGCGAAGTGCCGCGCAGCATGTCAATCATTCGCGCAAGTCCGTTTGCGTACCCGCCTGGAGCGTCGGTCGGCGACTCCAGCCTCGATAGAATTTTCCCGCTGTCGTCGACCATTCCGACAGCTATCTTGGTTCCTCCGATGTCAACGGCGCCAATCACCATTTCTCCTGTCGAATCTGATTTTCCCTTCTTCGCTCGCACCCGATAAAGCCATACTAGCTTTTCTGATTCGGCGAACCTTTTTCTTCCGCAAACAAACCATACTCGCCTTCGACGATAAAGGAAGAATAACGGAACGAGTCGCTATCCACTCCCGAAAGCCGCGCTAGTTTTTCCGCTGCGAGCTGGGCGGGAATAATATCAATCAAAAATTGCCAGCCGGGCGGCGCGCTCGGCAACTGAAACACGAGGTCACCCGCATCCTGCGGAACATTCTGGCCGATTAGCATCACGGCGGCACCCAGTTTCCGCAGATCGCGAGCAACCGCCAGGTCTTGGCCGCGCATTCGTTCCGCGTCGATCCATATTCCGAATCGCGCGCCCGCCGCGACCATTTCCTGCGGACCATGACGAAAGCTGCCCGTATTCATTGCCGTCGCAGGCGATTTCACGCCTTCTTCCCAAAGCAGCCGCGCCTCCTGGCAACTGCCAGTGCTGCATCCGCGCGCCAAGAAATAGGTAACGGCCCCCGGTGAAAACCAAGTCGTGTCTGCAAGCTGCGTTTGCCAACCCGAGATCGCGATGTCCGTCTTTGCGAATGAAGCTGATAGTGCGGCTGCAAGGCTTGCATTCCATGTTCCGACCGCGGCGCTCGCGAGAATTCCGGCAGTGGCGGCAAGTGTGGAATACGTGTTGACAGAGATCGCGTGATCTAAATCGATGGGAATTGTGATGGAAAAGTGCGCACCTCGCGCAAGCGGTCCCTCCGCGGAATTGGTGATGGCGATGACGGTTGCTCCGCGCTCGCGCGCCTTCGCAAGCAGCTTGACGATTTCCACACTGCGCCCGCTGCGCGAAATCACTATAACCACGGTATCGGCTGGAAATTCCGCGAACTCCAGCAACTCGGCTGCGTCATAGAGGTACACCGGGCTGGCGCCGAGGTTGAACAGCGTCCCGGCACACAATGCCGCGTGCCAACTGCTGCCGATTCCGGTCAAGTAGACATGGCGCGCACTGCAGATGGCAGTCGTCGCCGCGTTCAAGGCGGGCTGGCCCACTCCCAAAAGAAAGTCGATTGTCCTTTTTAACGCGTCAGGCTGACGAAGAATGTCGCGCAAGAATTGAGTCATTGGTCGTGGCGTTGCGTCCCGATCAGCGCTATTTCTCCGCTGGCGTGATGACAATACTACGATACGCTACGCGACCTTTTTCACTACCTTGAAGATAGATGGGTCCCGGCAACTCTTCGTGGCTGTCCAGTGCGCCGCCCGTGATGCCCGGGATTTCCTTGTTATCGATGATGGTCTGTCCGTTTTGAACGACGGTGATCCAACGTCCGATCAAGGTGATGTCGTAGCTCTGCCATTCTCCCGGCTTGCGGGGCAGCTCCGGTGAGGCCGCCAAGAAACCATATACGCCACCCATATGGTGGCTGGGCGGTTCTTCGATGGAGTCGGTTTCAATCTGGACTTCATACCGGCCGCGCAAATAGACGCCGCTGTTGGAAGTAGGGCCACAGTTAAATTCGACATGCAACTTGAAATCTTCGAACTTGGAATCGTTGATCAGTTCCGGACCATTCCCGGGACTGACCAAGTTGCCGTCTTCAACCTTCCACACCGTCGTACCCGTTCCTGACATCTTCCACCCCGTCAGGTCTTTGCCATTGAACAAGGGAATCGGCTTTCCCCATTTCGGCGAGCCTTTTGGTTTCAGCGCGGGCGCTTTCACGCCCGTCCATTGCCATTTGGTCCCATCGGGTCCGGTCGTGGTCCCCGAGAGAGTCTTACCGGTGAGCGTTCCTTCGAAAACCATATCGTCTGGCCGCCCTTCCTCTTCCTTCGGGGAAACAAAAGTGAGGCGGCCATTTGAAAGCTCGACTTTTGGAAGCGGTCTTGCATTTCCCCAACGGCCCACCATCTCGGCCTTCAGTTGGCCACCTTCCTGACGAAGTTCCAGCCACGAAGGATATTTGCGATCCGGCGCCTTCAACGTCAAATCCCACCGGCCCAGAAAAGCTTCAACCGAGGCGGATGGAGTGTCTTTCGCGGGTTTTCCGCTCTGCGAATGCATCACAGCGGATCCGCCCAATACGGCCACGACAAGGGCGAAGAGTCTTCTTTGCATTTTCATCGAATAATAACCTCATCTCTCTGCACAGCCACGAGATCCGTCCAATCATGAAATGAATTGAGGCTATGGGTTTCGGAGACCGCATTCATCCGCTCTTCTTGTACGCAGCCCGGAACGGCTTGTCAAGACAGAGGCTTCAATAACACTATTTTACGTTCAAATAGGTTGAATATGGCTGGTCCGAAATGGCGGTAAACGGCAACATTGTGAGCGCGCCACCAGCAGTCTCAACTTGCCACGAGTGCTGCCCAGTTTTCTTTGCTGCCAACAATTGCTGGCGGGTAACAACCGGCGGGACCTCCGTGATCGCAAACAAAACGAGCGGACCGCTCAGCAAAGCCACGGTTTGCGGATGTTGCGCGTCAATAGATTCCAGACGTAATTTCATCGGCAGATCCATCTCGATGCGATCGCCATTTTTCCACGTGCGGTGAATCATCGCGAACTTGCCCGGAGCAACGGACGCGGCCAGCGGCTTGCCATTGACGAGAATCGATGCGCCCTCCGCCCAAGCCGGAATCCGTAAGTGAATCGCAAATTCCGTCGTTTTCGAAACGGATACGTCGAACTTCACCGCCCCTTCAACCGGAAATGCGCCGGTCTGGGTAAGCGAAACCTGGGTGCCATCATGACTCCATCGCAGGGTAGAGGGGATGTACAAATTGACGTACAAGCCGTCGGAATCGCGAAAGTAGGCGTTGATGCGATAGTCAGCAGCTACTTGCGGCAGAGTCCCCGAGCAGCATGGCCACCGCGCGTTATGGTAAACCTTGCCTCCGTGAAAGTTGTAGTCGGAATAATAAAAAGTACTGCCGTCTGCCAACAACGGCTTCGCGCCCAGGATGGTGTTGTACATCACGCGTTCCATGCTGTCGCCGTAGCGTGAATCGCGCGAAACGCGAAGCAAGTAGCGCGTCAACTTAAAGTGGGCATAGGAGCCGCAGGGCGTTTCAAAGCTACTGTGACTGTTAGTCAGACTGGCGGCAATATCTCCACTACCCGGAGCGCGAAGCTGTTCGCCCGGCCCCCAGCCTCCCGTTGCGAAGCTCTGCGCCGTCAACATTTCGAAGGCATTGCTCGCAGCGCGCAGGTGTTTCGCGCTTCCCAGCGTCAGATACGCCTGCATTGCTGAACACAACGAATTAACATAGCTATAGGCATGCCTGCCCGCGAGAACGTTACGGCCCTCCGAGAGCGGATCGTAATACTCATCGTCGAGATACTGAGTTCCGAGAGAGCGATACCGGCCGCCGGCGCCGCGTTGATAGGCAAGAAACAAGTTTTCCGAAATCGTGTAGGACTCGTCCCAGGTATATCCGTCCGCTGGATTCTGGCGCCACCTCCGCCCATGTTCGATGGCCTTTCCCGGCAAGTAGGGCAGCGCCGTATTTGTCGTGTGTTCCAGGATGGAGTAAGCGTCTGGATCGCCCACGTACTGGTGCGAATCGATGAGCCCGCATACCAGCTTGTCGTAGCAGTACGCGGGAAAGCGATTCTTTTCGTAAAAATCGCCTGAGATAGTCTGCGCATACAAGCGGTTCAACCTCAGCACCCTATCTCGAGTTGCCGGAGAACCGTCGATCGCAAAGCTCCGCGCCAGCGCGGATACCCATTGGCCAAAAGTAGCGGCTGGAGCGAAGCCCACATCCACGGTGCTCGCGTCGTAGTCAGGATCGTAGTGATACCAGCCTCCCAGATCCGCGCCAGGCGCAGGCTGCCCTGCCATCTGGCGAAATGGCTTGAGTAAACTATCTTCACTAAGTTCCATCAAAACGGTGTGAGTCTCACGCAGTTGCTTTTCGTGCAAATCGCTTGTCAGTGTTACATCGCCATATCCGAACTCTTTAAGCGGCTGCTGCTTAGTGGATGTTGCTAAAGCCGGGGGGAACCCCAAGTGATACGTCGCGGCTCCTGCAGCAACGAGCGACGTCGAGTGCATGAATGTTCTGCGCGAAATCCTTCGTGAGAAGGCCATGGCCCTTTTTCTTATCGCTCTGTCCGCCGGGTTTGTCCAGACAATTTCGGCATTCGATTTTTTGTAAGACGGGCGCTCCGCGAATTTGGCCATCGCGTGGAAATGCCGTTCCAGTCGGTAAGCCCGGGTTCGAGCAAGCCTTGATTCAAGCGCGAAGTCGTCGGCGAAGCGCCGTTGCGTTCGAGGAACCCGCGCGGAGCCTTTGTTTTCCGGCAAAAAATGCTAAGACAAACGATTGTCTGAAATGTATTCAAAATTTTTATCCTTGACAACAATATCTTTGCTGATGCCAAATGTCCGCAACAGTTGGGGTGCTTGGGAGCGAACCTGAGAAAATCGTTTGCTCTATGTCATCCGCTCTAGGCCACCACTCCGGCCGGCGGACAAATGGCTTTTTGCTCCCTTTGGGGGATCTTGAAGATTTCGGTGCGGCTAAATCAGGAGGCAGGATGCGCCTTTTCTACGTTTCAGCCAATCGTCTTTTCATTGTTGCAGCTCTTCTCCTCTTTGCTTGCTATTCGCTCTCCGCGCAAACCAACAATGGCGGAATTACCGGAACCATTCTGGATAGTTCCGGCGGCGCGGTTGTCGGCGCGGAGGTCGTTGCCACCGGCGTCGAATCTCACACCGTGTACACGACCACATCAACTTCGACGGGCGCCTACCGTTTTTCAAACCTGGTCTTGGGAACCTACAACATCTCCGTGACATCGAAGGGATTCAAAACTGCTCAAGTCACGGGGGTTGTAGTCGAGATCAACAGCGTCTCATCCTTGGACATCACGCTCCAGCCGGGCGAGGTCAAGGAATCCATGACGGTCGTGGCTGATGCTCCTCGCATTCAAACGGAAACCTCCGAAATAGGCACGGTGGTCGACAGCAGGGAGATTATTGAGCTGCCCTTGTCCTTGAACTCGTCCGGACAGAGCTTTCTTAGGTCGCCGGAAACATTTGTGTTCCTCGCGCCGGGGACGCAAGGACCGGGAACCAACCAAAATGGAAGCAACTCATCTGGTATTTTTGAGTCCAAGTTGAGCGGAGGCCAGAACTTCGGCACCGAGGTCCTGCTCGACGGTGTCAGCACCACGCGGTCGGACAGCGGCTCCGCATTCGACCAAACTGCCCCTTCTGTGGAAGCCTTGAGCGAATTCAAAGTGCTCACCTCCACTTTTTCATCTCAATTCGGTAGGACCTCCGGTGGTATCGAAAGCTTTGCCACCAAGTCCGGCGCAAGCAATTACCATGGTACGGCCTTCTACCTTTTCCGCAACACCGCTCTGGACGCAAATTCCTGGAACAATGATTTCAACCTGGCTCCCAAGCCCGGAGATCACCAGGCCAATTTCGGCGGCAGCTTGGGCGGCCCTGTGCAAGTCCCTAAGCTCTACAACGGAAAGGATAAGACGTTTTTCTTCTTTTCTTGGGAGCAATACCGTAACAACCCGGGAACTGTGTCGACGGACACCCTTCCCACAAAGGTTGAGTTGCAGAATGGCGACTTCTCCGCACTCTTGGGGCCACCCACGGGAGCCACCAATCCCTGCGACGGCACCGCCGTCCTGAAAGGCCAGATTTTCGATCCTTCGACCACAAAGACAGTCGGAGGCGTACAGTGCCGCACCGCCTTCCCCGGCAATATCGTTCCCACTTCGATGTGGGACCCAGTCGCAAAAAAGATTCTAACCTACCTGACTGTCCAAGCGGCCTCTGCAGCCCTGACGAATAACTTTATCTTCCTCTCGAGCACTAAGAATCGTGACACCACCATGTCCTTCCGCATCGATCAGAACTGGGGACCCAAGAACAAATTCTTCTTTTCCTATAGCGCCCGCGACCAGGGAACTCCCGCTGGTACAGATGACTTACCCGGCCCCTTGGACGGCAATTTCCACAACATCAACTTCACTCACTACCTGCGATTCGGCTGGGACCACACAATAAACACGAATTGGGTGAACTCCCTCACGATCGGTTTCAATCGTCTCAGCAACCAGAGCCAAGCCAACAGCGTGAACGGTTCTGACTGGCCAGCCGTCCTTGGCATTGGAAATGCCCACGGCGCAGTGTTCCCTCAAATCAGCTTTAACGGCAGCCCTGTCAGCATCGGTTATACCGGATTCAGCACCGAAAGCGATAATGGCCACGTCCCGAACAGTCTTGTCACCGCGGACAACGTCAGTTGGGCTCACGGAAGGCACTTCTTCCATTTTGGCGGCGAGTGGCGCGCCTATCAGTACTCCTTTATCGCCGCTGGCGACACGTCTCCGAACTACGGGTTCAGCAATTTCCAGACCGCCTACACCCCCAACGATGCGACAACCGGCGACCCCCTTGCCAGCTTCCTGCTTGGTCTTCCTCAACAAGAGCAGTTGTCCATCACCTCGATCAATCCGCGGCTGAGCTCCAACTACTTTGCCGTTTTTGCCCAGGACGACTTCAAAATTCGCCACGACCTTACCTTGAATCTTGGCCTTCGTTATGATGTCGATACTCCGCGCCACGAGGCCCATAACGCCGTGTCCGCTTTGGATCTAGCGCTTGCCAACAACGGAAACACCGCGATTCCTATTTCTCCTTCCGTTCCAGGCGCTCTAATTTTTGGCCACGATGCCACGGGCGCCAAGATCTATTACAAGGACTTTGGCCCGCGCATTGGCTTTGCCTATGCCCCGAATCAATTGTTTGGCCGGGTCCGCGACATCGTAATTCGTGGCGGCTATGCGATTTATTATGCGGCCCTCTTCTATGACGATCTGCCCACGGGCACCATTCAATTCAGCAGTGGATCAACCGTTCAACCTACCTTTACTTCCGGCAACAACTTCACTCCCGTCCAAGCTCTCTCGGCGGGCTTCCCAACATTCACCCCGCCTCGGAACAGCACCGACCCCGCCCTCCTCAATGGCAAAAATGTCGGCTATATGGCAGCGAGCTACGGCCAGCCGGCGAACACTCAGAACTGGAGCCTCGAAGTTCAGAAGCAATTGGCCACTGACCTGATTCTGAGCGTGGGCTACGTGGGTGTCAAAGGGGACCACCTTCACACCAACATTGCGCAGGTCAACGCCCTCCAGCCGAAATACTATGGCTTGGGAAACGCCTTGTTCGATGATCCTACCAGCCCTGCGGGCCAGGCTGCCCTCGCTTCTGTCGGGGCTAGTACTTCGGTGCCGTCGTGGTTTGAAGGGCTCTATGGCGGCACGGGGAGCAACACAGTGGCTCAGTTTCTCCGGCCCTTTCCGCAATACCTGGACATCGGGGGCAGCAACAACGGTATGTGCTCTTGCCTCGAAAATCTCGGCGTCTCCACCTACAACGCCGCTCAGGCCAAACTTGAACGCCGCTTCCGCAATGGCTTGAAGTTGCTGGCCTCGTACACCTACTCGAAAACATTGACCAACGCCGACAGCGCCATTCCAGTGTTCTCCGGCTTTCAAACGAATGAGTTTTCCGCGCAGAACCCCTTTAACCCCAAATCACAGAAAGCTTTGAGTTTTCAGGATACGCCTCACGCGCTGGTGCTCAGCTATCTCTATGAGCTTCCTGCGGGGCCTGGAAAGAAGTATCTGAACCACGGCCTAGCCAGCAAGGTTCTGGGAGGATGGCAAATCGGCGGCGTACAGCGCTATCAGAGCGGCACTCCCACGATCTTCAACACCAACTTTGAATTCGCTCCAGGTACCGACGGTACAGCCCGTTACAACATTATTCCCGGAGTCCCAATACTGGCGCCGAACCACGCTTCCTTCAACCCAGCTCTTACTGTCCCCTCACCACCCGGAGTACCTCTGGCTCGACAACACAACATTGAGCCTGGCGGTTGTAACGAAAACGCGAACGGCACATTTAGTCCTCAACACGCAACGGATCCCACAGGGACGATTGATTTGGGGCCCAGCACAAACAATTTCTTCAACTGCGCGGCTTTCTTCGATCCCAATGCCTCGGGCTTGGTTGCGACACGCGGATACGCCTACGGAACTGCTCCTTTGGTGCTCGGTGGTATTCGCAGTCCGCAATACTTCAACGAAGACTTCGCGATCCAAAAACGAACTACGTTTCACGAAAATCAATCCATTGTCTTCAAGGTGGATATACCGAACGCCTTCAACCGGCATGTCTTTGGGACTTTGAACGGAAGTGTCGGGTCTAACGGGTTTGGCGCCCCCAACGGCATCAACGTCGTGAGTCCGACGCGGCAGATTCAGCTCACTTTACGTTACCAATTCTGACGTCTGCGTACTGCAAGCAAAAAATCCTCCTGCTTGGATACAAAGCAGGAGGATTTTTCTTGTGCGCGGTAGATGCCGGATGAAGCTCGAGTTGGGTGTAAACTTATCCGCTGAGCATGAATATGGAAAGCCTCTCTTGCCGCCTTGGCCTTGCCCTCCTTCTTGCAGGTTTTACTTGCTCGGCGCAAACGCCGCTCCCGGCTGGTGTCACGGAGAAGTTCCAACAGGCATCCGAAGCCATGCGTCAGGGAAATCTCGATCAAGCAGGTGACGGTTTTGCCGCCGTTGTTAGGCAAGCGCCAACGTTTGCGGAAGCATTTTTGAACCTTGGTCTGGTTCGCGAAGAGCAAGCCCGTCATGATGAGGCAATCGCGGCTTTTCAGAAGGCCCTGCAACTTAAGCCTAGGTTGCGCGGCGCCAATCTCTTTCTTGGAATCGCACAATTTCGGACCAACCGGTTGGATGCCTCCCTTGCGACATTGCGCAAAGAAACTACGGTCAGCCCAAAGGATGCCAACGCCTGGATGTGGTTTGGAATCGTCGCGCTTGAAAAAGGAGATGGCGACGAAGCCGTCCGCGCGCTTGACGAAGCCGCGAAACTCTCTCCTGATAACGTGGACATTCTCTACCACCGTGGCCGCGCGCACCTCTCCGTCTCGAAAGACAGCTATGCCCGCATGTTCAAAGCCGATCCCAAGTCTTGGCGCGTCCGGCAGATTCTCGCGGAGGCCAATGCAGACGCCGAACGCCACATGGACGCGATTGCGGAGTATCAAGCCGCCATCCAGCTTGCGCCAAATGAACCCCGCCTGCACGAAGAGCTCGGTTCGGAATTCCGGGCCGCAGGTAAGGTGCCGGAAGCGGAGGAAGCCTATCGCAAGGAGCTTGAAATCGACCCCGACAACGTGGTCGCAAAGTACAAGCTTGGCGTATTGCTAACGGAGAAAGGCGACGCCGCCCAGGGCAAACAACTACTGGAAGCGGCGCTAAAAGTCCGGCCGGGCCTTCGCAATTCGGACTACAACTTGGGCCGCGCGGAAATGGCGCTGGACAACGATGCTGCTGCGGCTGAGCATTTCCAGCGTGCGACAAAAGCTGATTCCGATCCAGACATTTTGGAGCAGACATGGTATCAACTCGGGATCGTCTATCGCCGTCTCCATCGCATGGAAGAAGCGCAAAATGCCATGGCCACCTTTCAAAAACTCAAGAACCAAGAGGAAGAGAACTCGCAAAAACTGATGAGGCGATACCAAGCGCAGCCGAATCCCAAATCTCCTCCAGCGCCCCAGAATCCCCAGGAGTAGAGATCTGCACGTCTCGGGACCGAGGGCGGCTAGGAGTCGCGATCGATCACTTTTGCACCCGTCCATCATTTCACTGGGGGCTTCGCAAGCGCAGACGGCTCGTCAATTTGCAGGATCTGGTCCACCGGAATGTTCTTAAGGTTCTGCACAATCCCGCTCGGCCACCGAATCTCGAGGGATTCCACACTCTTTTCTTTTCCCATCCCGAAGTGAACGCGTTTATCGCTCGAAGAGAGATAACTGCTCGCCGTGGTAACCGTAGCGAACTGCTGTCCGCTCGCGCTAATCAGTTTTAAACTAGCGCCAATTGCATCCCGATTGCTCTGGTGTCCCACGAGCCTGAGCAGCAACCAATGATTCGTAGTAGTCGTTTCGTTGTGCAGGACGTATGCCGGCCCGTCATTCGTCGTCACCACGGCGTCGAGCCGCCCATCGTTATCAAGATCTCCGATGGCCATGCCGCGCGCCACCCAGGACTGCTTGAAAACTTCGCCCGAGCTCTGTGACACATCCACGAATCCTTTGCCGGTATTGCGAACGAGAAGCATTGGTTCGCGATAGTGCAGATTAGGATTTGTCAGTTCAATGGTGTCGAGGTCGTGGCCCTGCGCAATCAGCAAATCTTTCCAGCCATCATTGTCAAAATCAATGAACCGCACGCCCCATCCCGAATGTGCCAGCGTGACTCCCGCAAGCCCGGATCGCGTACTCACGTATGTGAATGTGCCATCCCCGTTGTTCTGATAAAGCGCATACCGCTGATTGGCCAGGTCCGTGACAACGATGTCCGGCCATCCATCATTATTGTAGTCCGCGAAATCGACTCCCATGCCGGCATAGGTGCGGCCGTCAATATCCACGGCCACTTCGGAAACCAATCCGACTTCCTCGAACGTCCCGTTGCCTTTGTTGTGATACAGATATTCCACCATCGAATCATTCGCGAAAAACAGATCGATGTGGCCGTCGCGGTCGTAGTCCGCCAGGGCCACTCCGAGACCTTTGGCGGGCTTGGAAAGACCCAGCTTTTCCGCCACTTCCGTAAATGTTCCATCTCCGTTGTTGTGATAAACAAGCGGCCGCGCCGGTTTGAAATAGTCTGGGTGGCAATACGCTCGGTAACCTTCTTTGTGCTCGCCGCACCAGACGTCGTCGAAATCCCATTCGAGGTACCGCAGTACCACGAGATCGAGAAAGCCGTCTCCATCCAAATCCACCCACGCCGCGCTGGTGGACCACCCGCTGCCGCCAACGCCGGCTTGTGCGGTCACGTCGGAAAATGTGCCGTCGCCGTTGTTGTGGTACAGCTTGTTGCCTCCGTACGCGGTTACGTAAAGATCTTCGTACCCGTCATTATCATAGTCGCCCACGGCCACGCCCATGCCGTATCCGGTTCCCTGCAAGCCGGCCTTCTCGGTCACATCTTCGAACGTGCCGTCGGCTTTTTGGTGATACAGGCGGTTCCAATATTTTGGTCCGCTTTTCTGAGGAATCGTGCCTTTCGGAGTCGGATCGGTCAGCGGTGCGCCGTTGACCAAGAAAATATCCAGCCGTCCATCGTTGTCATAGTCAAAAAGCGCGACGCCCGATCCCATCGTTTCTGGCAAATATTTTTTCGAAGTGTGTGAGGCCTGATGTTGAAAATTGATGCCAAGCCGCTGAGTGACGTCTACAAATCTTCCGGGAGTTGCGGAATCCGTGAGGCTCGCTGTTCCAGATTGTTCCGTGCCTACGATCAAAGACGCACAGGCGAAGAAAACAACCCCAAAAAGAACGAGGAGCACAGGAGACGCAGCGTTCCTTGCGTGGGATGAAATTGCGAAATGCTTCACCGTTCGATGATCCCTTTTCCCTCGACAACCGTGTAGATGCGGTCTACCGCGGGCAGCATAATCTGTTCCTTCGTTCCGCTGGGCCACTGGATTTCCACTTTGTCCACTCTCGTTGCCGCTCCCAAGCCAAAATGCAACCGCTGATCGGAGCTTGAGGCGTAACTTCCGCCGCTGAAGACATCACCGCGCTGGCGAATTGCGCCCGTCGTTACAAAAGCCTTTGTTCCAATGGCATCGCGCGGGCTCTTTGGGCCGCCGATCAATTTCAAAGTCACCCAGTGATTCGAATTCTTCACGACGTTTCTGAGGAGTGTCGGCGTCGAATCCATATTGTTGATCACGACGTCGATGTGGCCATCGTTGAACAAGTCTCCGAACGCGGCTCCGCGCGCGGTAATCACGACGGCGAGGCCGCTGCCTGTTGCCGGCGGAACCTCCTGGAATTTCGCTCCGTCCAAGTTCCGAAAAAGCAACGGGCGCTGCGCCCAGGTCGTTCCCCAATCCTTGCTGTCCACGCCGGGGTAGACATGGCCGTTGGCGGCGAAGATATCAAGCAGCCCGTCATTGTCGTAGTCGAGGAATCCCGTTCCCCAACCCAGGAATGGAAGCGTGACGCTGGCGATTCCCGCGCGAGATGTCACATCCGAAAAATTGCCGTCTCCATCGTTGCGATACAGAGTGTTGTAGTCGTCGGAGAAATTCGTAATGTAAAAATCAACTTTTCCATCGCGGTTGTAATCGCCCACCGCGATGCCCATGGAAGCCTGCTCGCGTCCTTCGTCATTCAGTGCGAACCCGGAGATATAGCTCACGTCCTCGAATGTGCCGTCGTGTTTGTTGCGGTAGAGGTACTTGGGCACCGAGTCGTTGGCAACAGCAAGGTCAAGCCAGCCGTCATCATCAACGTCAACGAACACGGACGCGAACCCATAGTAACCCTTGGGATCCGAGACACCGGCCTTTACGCTTACATCCGTGAAGGTCCCGTCTCCGTTGTTGTGGAACAAGTGATCACTCTCTCCCGGCAGGCCGCGCGGCCCGCACATCACTTCGATTCCTCGAAAACTACAGAATCCCGCGGGAAGGCTGCCCTGCCCGGCAACTGGCGGATGGTCGGGATCGAATTTCACGTAGCCCGGAACAAAGAGATCGAGCAAGCCGTCGTGATCATAGTCTCCCCACGTCGCTCCCGTCGACCAACCGCCGAGCGTGACGCCTGCTTTCTCCGCGACATCCGTGAATGTGCCGTCATGATTGTTGTGGTAGAGCCGATTTTTGCCGAAGTTCGACACATAAATGTCCGGCCACCCATCATTGTCGTAGTCCCCCACGGCTACTCCGAAACCCCAGCGTTCGTTGGCGACGCCGGCCTTATCCGTCACGTCCGTGAACGTGCCGTCATGGTTGTTGTGCAGAAGCATGGCGCGCGGTGGGGCTTCTTTGCCCTTCAGCGCGGGGAAAGTCGAGCCATTCAACAGGTAAATGTCCAGCCAGCCATCGTTGTCGTAATCAAGTAGCGCCACGCCGGATCCTGGCGTCTCGAGAATCGTCCTTTTCTCGGGCGTTCCTGACCGATGATGGAATACGTCGAGGCCAGCCGCATGCGTCACATCCATAAAAACGACCGGCGCGCCATCAACAAATCCCCCCGCCGTAATCGGCCGTGAAAGTGCGTCCTTCACCGGAGCGTGCGCTCCGCCTGTGCTCATGCCGCTCTGCTGGCTCCGGGCAGGCTCTTTTTCCGCGGGATTTTGTTGGGCCAGTCCCGAGCACAGAAGCAGCGTCACACAAATGGCATGTATTGCAGTTGCGCGGAGAAAGCACCCAGATTGCCTGGATTGCCAGAATGACATTAGGCCCCAAATAGGTCGTATGACGCAAATGGCATCTTCGCACAAAGTCCACGAGCAGGCCTAATTCATGCAGAAAAAGATTGTGAGTTATTTTTTGGCAGCCCCAAACTATTTAGTTTAGTCCGGGTCGACTGCCCGCTCAAGAACGGCACACGCCTCTGGGAATGCTCCCCTCCGATCTAGAACGATCACGAACGGCACTACTCAATTTAGGTTCAAGGCTATTCCGTTCCTGTGTCAATGGCTGTGGAACCTCGGCAATGAGGATGTGACTCATATCGAACAGACTTCAATCTTCTAATCCACTACCCTCATGCCCCTAAGCGCGAATCCGGCGACAAATCGCCATCCGTGCTTCGCGCCATCAAGGGATTTCCGATGAGGGCGCGCTCAGAGGAAAGGGAGTCAAAGACATGCTTGGGTTAATCGCCGCGGTTCTTATTGTTCTTTGGTTGCTTGGATTTTTGGCTTTTCACGTTTCGAGTGGCCTCATTCACGTTCTGCTGATCATCGGCATCGTGATGCTCCTCCTGCACTTTTTCAGAGGCAGATCAGCTACCATTTGATCGGTCGGCTGGAAAAAGTCATAAAAAAACCGTTAAGCGATTTCGCTTAGCGCTTTTGCCCAATTTAAGGAACACGATGATACCTGGCTGTTTGTGTCTGCTTTAGCACAGACAGCGGAATCCTCATTGTGATATTCGTCAATATAAGGATTCTGGCGTCCTATTGTTCGAACGGTCCTCGGTCTAAAACTGGATATGCCAGGCAAGGGGGGCAATTTCACATCATGAAGCTACTCCGGGTTGTCTCTCTGCTGGCAGCGATAACAGCCTTAGGAATTCTAGCGCCGCTCGATAGAGCACAATCTAACACCGCCTCAGGTGGCCAGAACCTCTGAGCAAGCCAATGCTGACCCACGACGCCAGGATTTCTCACCGCTGGAACAGCCCGGATTCCAACCATGCCCCGTCACTCCTGCGATCCGCAGCCAATTCCGTTTGGAACCTGATTAATCTCTTCCTCGAATGGTTTGGCGATCTCGGTCTCTTTGTATGGCAGGTCATGCGCGCGGCAGTGCGACGCCCCTTTGAAGGCCGAGAGCTGCTTCGCCAACTTGACGAAATTGGTTCCAAATCCTTGCCGGTGGCGGCCTTGGCGGGCGCCGCCATCGGTTTCGTCCTCTCCTTGGAAAGCCGCAGCAGCTTGGTCCGGTTCGGGGCCAAGTCCATGCTTCCCGCCGCTCTCGTCTATTCGATCATCCACGAAACGGGTCCCATCGTGACCGGCCTGGTAATCTGCGGCAGGGTAGGGGCCGGCATTGGTGCCGAATTGGGCTCCATGAAGGTAACCGAGCAGATCGATGCCATCGAGGCCTCTGGCGTGAATCCTTACAAGTTCTTGGCCTTCACGCGCATTGTGGCATGCATCCTGATATTGCCTCTGCTGACCCTCGCCGCCGATTTTTGTGGTGTGCTGTTCGGTTGGGTTGCGGAGACCATGGTCGAGCCTGTTTCCTTCCATAGATTTATCGATCAAGGTTTTGTCGGAGCCAGCTTCAGTGATTTTCTCGCGCCCACTTTCCGAACCGCCGTGTTTGGCCTGATCATCGGAACGATCGGTTGTTTCCAGGGCATGAGCACGAAAGGCGGCACCGCCGGCGTTGGAATTTCCGCCACGAGCTCTGTCGTTATCTCTTCGCTTCTTGTCATTCTGGCCGACGTCATCCTGGTGAAATTCATCCTGGTGTTTTTTTCGTGATGCACCCGGAACAAGGTATTTTGCTCGCTCCGGAGGAGACCGGTGCCCTCACCGCGATTGAAAGTTCCGGCGGCAAGGGTGACGGCCCGGCTGTAGTCCTGCGAGGCTTGCATAAGTCATTCGGCAGCCAAATCGTTTTGAACGGCATGGATCTGACCGTTGCGAGTGGCGAAACTTTGGCCGTGCTCGGCCGCAGCGGCACCGGTAAGAGTGTTCTGCTGAAGCTGATCATCGGCCTGCAAAAGCCCGACTCCGGCTCGATCCTCATCCATGAGCAGGAAATCACCAGCCTCACTCTCGATGCTTTGAATGAAATCAGAAAGATGATGGGGTTCTTGTTCCAGCATGCAGCGCTGTACGACTCCCTCACCGTAGAGCAAAACGTGGCGTTCCCTTTGCAACGCCACACCAAGATGACGCCATCTGAGCAGGGAACGCGGGTCAAAGAGCTTCTGGCCAGCGTAGGCATGGAAGCTGATCTCAACAAAATGCCCAGCGATCTCTCCGGTGGCATGCAGAAGCGAGTCGGGCTGGCGCGCGCGCTAGCTCTCAAGCCCACTATACTTTTGCTCGATGAGCCGACCGCAGGACTCGATCCCATCACGTCCGGCGAGATCGATGAATTGATTCTCAAGCTGCAAGAGGAACACAACACGGCATCCATCGTGGTCACTCATGACCTGCAGAGTGCAAAAACCATCGCGGATCGCATCGCGCTGCTGCACGAAGGGAATGTGCTGATGGAAGGCAGCTTTACAGAACTCGAGAAGAGCGATGACAAATTTGTCTTGGAATTCATGAAACGGGATTCATAGGGAGCACATATGTCAAGGGCGGCGAGGCTCGGAGCTTTTATCATTGCAACATTGGCAGTTCTGGCAGCGGGAATCTTCATCATCGGCGGCAAGCAGTACCTCTTCACTCCCACGTATCGATTGAAGGCCCAGTTCGCAACGGTCGTCGGCCTCGATCCGGGCGCCGAAGTGCGCATAGGTGGTGTCCGCAGCGGAAGCGTGCGCGAAATCAAGCTGCCCAACAGGCCGGATGGTAAAATCACGGTTCTGCTGGATCTCCAGCGATCCACCCACGAGATCATCAAGCAGGACTCCGTCGCCGCCATCGAAACCGAAGGTCTCTTGGGGAACGAGTATGTTTCCATCACCTTCGGATCGGCCCAGGCACCGAACGTGAACGACGACGATACCATCGCCACCTTGCCTCCACTCGTTATAGCCGACCTGATGAAAAAGGCCGACGGCATTTTGGACACCAGCCAGGCCGCATTGAATAACGTCTCCGTGACTACGGCGAATCTGAGCTCTATCACCGGCAAGATCAACCAGGGGCAGGGAACCATCGGCGCTCTAGTCAACGACAAGAAAATTTATTCTCAGATCGATCAAACCACCGTCGGCTTGCGTGACACGGTTAACCATGCCCAAGCCGGTGTCGCCGCTTTCCAGGAAAATATGGAAGCAATGAAGTCAAATTTCCTTTTGCGCGGTTACTTCAAGAATCGCGGCTATGAAAACTCTGCCGATCTTTCCAAGAACGAAATTCCGCAGCTCCCCGATACGGCGCCTTTGAAAACATTTACTTTCGATTCCAAGCAGCTCTTTGACAAAGTGGATACCGCCAAACCCAAGAACCAGAAATCCTTGCGCGCTGCAGGCCAGTTTCTGGCTGATACGGAGTTTGGAGTCGCCGTCGTTGTCGTGTCCACGGCCACGACGGGCGATACCCAAAAGGACCTGGTCCTGGCTCAAGCTCGCGCCATGGTGGTGCGAGATTATCTTGTCGGAAATTTCTCCTTTGATGATGCGCAGCTCAAAACGCTCGGCCTCGGCAAAGGGAAGATCCCGAACGCCGATTCCGCTTGGGGCACCGTCGAGATTGTTGTCTATCCGGCAGATACCGTGGCTCCAATACAAACTAGCGCGGTCACTCCGCACTAGATCTCGATACGCGGCGCCGCTGCCGATTGCATGTTCGAAAGTTGATACATGCTGAGGCGGAGTTTTATTCATGAATAAAGCAGTGTCCGACCAAGTAGCTAAAAATCCCACGCAGTTCAATATTGCTGCCATTGCCAAGCTCGAAGAAGAAGCTCTGGATCGCCGGACTCGCACCGAGCGCGACAGCGATGCCATCGTAAAATTCATCGGCAGCGTAAAGTTCCTTGTGCTCCACGTAATCTTGGTTGGAGTCTGGAGCGTCGTGAATCTAGGCTTGATTCCACATGTGAAATCTTTTGATCCTTTTCCTTTTGGCATTCTGGCGCTTTTTGTTGCCTCCGAAAGCGTCTTCCTCACTATCTGCGTGCTTATCAGTCAGAATCGCATGGCTCGCCAGGCGGAGCGGCGTTCCCATCTCGATCTTCAGGTCGGCATGCTTGCTGAACAGGAGCTCACCATGATGCTCCAGATGCTGCAAAAACTTTGTCAACACGCTGGCGTAGACGTGAAATCAACAGTCGCTCAGGTTCAAGGATTTAGCGAGACCACCGACGTCGGCAAACTCGCCAGCGAACTCCAGGAAAAACTCCCCGGGCAGTAGCATAACGCCAACGCCACATTGCGTCAGGCGAAGCTCGTCCTTCTGCGCGGAAGTGATCCTTCGTGGCCCCGCCTCTTAACCTAGTTTCTCCTCTCGAGCCACGCTTTCAGCGTTCCGCCCCTTCCTTCTGTTTATCCTGTTTAGAATGAGCGCCTTTGCGATAGCACTCTTCCCGAAAAAATACCGGCCCAGTGTAACGATTTCCCCCCTTGACTACGTCTAATCCTTGTTGCAAGACCCCTACCCGGAAGTGTGTGCAGGCAGGCCTTAGAAGCTGTCCGCAGACCTATATCCGGCATGAAGAGGAGCGAGGGATTTAAGATGGCCTTTGGAAACACGCCTGCGCGAAAACATTTCTCTTGGCTCGCGGCGATTTGCCTGTGCTTTGCCGCCGGATCTTCATTTCTAATTATCGTAGCGCAGGCCCACGCGGCGCAGCAGCCATCGGGCCAAACTCCGGCCCCTTCCCGGCCTAGAGGAACCATCAAGTCGATTTCCGGGAATACCATCACCTTGTCGACGGATGCGGGCAGCGAAGTGACGGTCGTGGTGGAGGACGGAGCGAAGCTTGTTCGCATCGCTCCCGGACAGACGGATTTGAAGGATGCCGCCCCACTGCAATTGCAGGATCTTCAGCCCAACGACCGCATTCTGGTTCGCGGTAACCTTGCGGCCGACGGTAAATCCGTTCTCGCACTCTCCATCATCGCCATGAAGAATGTGGACATCGCGGAAAAACAGGCTCGCGACCGCGAAGAGTGGCAGAAGCATGGCACGGGTGGCTTGGTCAGCAGCGTGGATACCGCCAGCAGTACCGTCACCGTCTCGCTTCCCGCCATCGGCGAGAAAAAAAACATAGCCATCCACCTTTCGAAAGATAGCATCCTGCGCCGTTACGCGCCTGATTCCGTTAAATTCGACGATGCAAAGCTGGCTCCCCTCGATCAGATCAAGCCGGGTGATCAGCTTCGCGCTCGCGGCACCCGCAGCGCCGACGGCAGTGAACTTGCCGCCGTCGAAATCGTTTCCGGATCGTTTCTGAATATTGCCGGAACCATCTCGTCGATCGATGCTTCCGCCGGCAGCATCACTGTTCAGGATCTTGCCACGAAGAAGTCCGCCACCATCAAGATCACTTCGGATTCTCAATTACGAAAACTGCAGCCTGCCATGGCGCAGCGTATCGCAGCGCGCCTGAAAGGCATTCCCGCCGATGCATCATCTCAAGGCGCGCCCAACGCTCCTGCGGGAGCAACTGGCGGACAGACGCCGAGACCCGGCGGGCCGCCCGCTGGCGCCCCAGGTGCTTACGGAGCTGGAGGCCAGGGCAGACCCGGAGGCGGGGGATCTGGTGATCTGCAGCAAGCCATCACTCGCATGCCTGCTGCCACACTCGCCGACTTGCAAAAAGGCGACGCCGTCATGATCGTGGCCACCGAAGGCGGTCCGAACGCCATGCCCTCCGCCATCACTTTGCTCGCAGGGGTAGAACCCATCCTGCAAGCTTCGCCCAATAGTAGTGCCTCCACAATTCTTTCTCCGTGGAGCCTCGCCGGCGCACCTGGCGGGGAAGGGGCCACTCCCTGATGCTCTGCGCGCCACAAAAATTTAACTATTATTTAGGAGACTTGATGAGTTTTCGGTTCGTTCGAATTGTCGCTGTGAATTTTTTGCTTCTTCTTTCACTTTTCGCCTTCGCATTGAATTTGTCCGCCCAGGCGCCCACGGGGGGATTGCGCGGCGCGGTCTCCGACCCCTCCGGCGCGGTGATTGCCAAAGCCGCCGTCCGCATCACCAGCGCAGCCGGCGTGTCGCTGGACGCCACCACCAATCGCGATGGCAACTACGAATTCAAGGATATCGCTCCGGGTATTTACAGCATTAAAGCCGTTGCCAAGGGCTTCGCTCTTTTCACCGATGAAAATGTCCAAATCACTGCCGGAAAAGTGCAGGTGTTAGATATCGCGCTCACCATCCTGATTGAGGAACAGAAAGTCGAAGTAAACGACTCCTCCACTAAGATCGACATTGACCCGTCCAGTAATGCCGGGACCGTAGTCATGAAGGACAAGGATCTGGACGCGCTCTCCGACGATCCCGACGAGCTCCAATCCGAACTTCAGGCCCTCGCCGGACCATCCGCCGGCCCCAACGGCGGCCAAATCTACATTGACGGCTTTACGGGCGGAACGCTTCCCCCAAAAGGTTCCATCCGCGAAATTCGCATCAATCAAAACCCGTTTTCTGCCGAATACGACAAACTCGGCTACGGCCGCGTCGAAATCCTTACCAAGCCTGGCACCGATCAATTCCACGGCCAGGTTTTTTTCACGGGAAACACCGCCGCGTTCAACTCGCGCAACCCCTTCGAAATCATCCCGACTGGAACTCAGCCGCCTGGCTACGACTCCAGGCAATTCAGCGGCGAAATCGGTGGCCCGCTTGTCAGCAAGAAGGCTTCCTTTTTTTTCAATATCGAGCGCCGCGATCTCAATGAACTCTCCGTTGTCAGCGCCCAGATCGTTGATCCAACCACTTTCGCCATCCTCCCGTTTAGCGATGCGGTGAACAATCCCCGCACACGCACCAACCTCAGTCCCAGGCTCGATTATCAGCTCACTCCCACCAACACGTTGACCGTTCGCTACCAGTACGAACGCGAAAATGAAATGAACAACGGCATTGGCCAATTCAATTTGCCTTCGCAGGCATTCAATCAGCTCAATACCGAGCACCAGATTCAGCTCAGCGACACCCAGGTCATTAACGCGAAGACCATCAACGAAACGCGTTTCCGCTTCATTCGCGAAACCAGCGACCAGACTCCGCAAAACACCACCCCCACTATTTCCGTACAGGGTGGCTTCAGTGGCGGCGGGAACGGCAACGGCATTTTCAACGACACGCTCACCCGCTACGAAATTCAGAATTACACTTCGATGTCCCTTGGCAAGCACTTCGTCAAATTCGGCGTCCGCGTTCGCGTCAATCGCGATGTGAACGAGTCCATGTCCAATTTCAACGGCACCTTTAGTTTTGGCAGCATACAGGCCTACCAGATTACCGTGCAAGGTCTCGCGCAGGGACTGACGATGGCCCAGATCATTGCGAATGGGGGCGGCGCCAGCCAGTACTCGATCACCACAGGAACCGCCCTCGCCAACGTCACCTATTTCGATGCTGGGCCTTACTTCCAGGATGATTGGAGGCTTCGCTCGAATGTCACCCTGAGCTACGGCCTGCGCTTAGAAACGCAGAACAATTTCTCCGACCATGCCGATGTGGCTCCGCGCATCGGTCTTGCCTGGGGCATCGGCGGCAACGCCAAGAATCCTCCCAAGACCGTTCTTCGCGCCGGCTTCGGCATGTTTTATGACCGCTTTACCTACGACCTCTTTTTGCAGCAGGAGCGCTTGAACGG
>Ga0207032_1011_pt1 | contig 75369 bp, 74 predicted proteins | sample Alteio_BWMinCont_38_FD_153308 | JGI IMG/M metagenome (GOLD analysis project Ga0207032, IMG submission 153308) | Enriched cells from forest soil in Barre Woods Harvard Forest LTER site, Petersham, Massachusetts, United States -... | ecosystem: Environmental > Terrestrial > Soil > Temperate forest >... | reverse complement strand
CATTAGATGATTATAAAGAAGCAGAAAAAGCAATCCTACGGAGGAATTATGCCATTAACGCTTAATGAAATTGCAAGTTTAATTAAAACTGAACTATCCGAACAGGATAGAGAAAGCGATAAATATGCCAAAACGTCTATTACCGGTGTTGCCATCGATTCACGAAAAGTCACTAAAGGCGATTTATTTGTTGCCTTAAAAGGGAATAGGGTGGATGGGCATACTTTTATACCCGAGGTTGCAGCAAAAGGTGCAGCAGCGGTCATGGTCAGTGAAGAAATAGAGACGACACTCCCCAAGCTACGCGTCACCGACACGGTAAAATCGTTAGGAGTCCTTGCCAAAAATTATCGTAGCCGCTTTCAGATCCCTATCATTTCTGTCACTGGGAGTTGCGGTAAAACGACTGTAAAAGAAATGATTTACAGCATACTTAAACAAGCCGCGGGGGAAAATAATGAAGCAGTACTCGCCTCGCAAGGTAATTTAAACACAGACGTTGGGTTGCCGTTAACTTTACTAAAATTAACCTCCGAACATAAAATGGCCGTCATAGAAATGGGTGCCAGACAAAAAGGCGATATTGCTTATTTAATGCAATTAACCGAGCCTCGCGTTAGCATTATCACCAATGCGGGTATCGCACATCTCGGAGCGTTTGGTAGCGAGCAAGGAGTTGCCGAAGCAAAGGGTGAGATCTATCAACATTTGCAAAAAGACGGTATTGCGATTATCAACGCAGATGATAAATTTGCTTCCTTTTGGCAAAGCTTATTGCGTGGACAACAAGTCATTACTTTTGGGCTAGAAAGTGAAGCTTCCATCACGTGTTCGTACTTTATAGAAGAACCAACAAAAAGCCAATTTGAACTCACAACCGATATCGGGAACATTGAAATTTCTTTACCGCTACTTGGAAAACATAATATTTTAAATGCCTTGGCGGCCGCCGCAGGTGCCAGAGCCTTAGATATTTCTTTAGAGCATATTCAAGCAGGTCTGCAAAATTTTAAAGCCGTCAATCGTCGTTTGCAATGTAAACCTGGATTATCTGGTGCGTGCATTATCGATGATTCTTACAACGCCAATCCCATTTCTGTTCGCGCCGCTTTAGAAGTACTCTCTCAATTTTCAGGCAAAAAAATTGCCGTTTTAGCAGATATGAAAGATTTAGGTCCTAACGCGTTAGATTTACATCGTGAAATTGGTATAGAGGCCAAAAAACTCGGTATTGATCAACTTTTATGTTGGGGCGAATTAGCAACAGAATATGTAAAAGGCTTTGGTTCTTTAGCAGAGCATTTTAATGACAAGCAATCGCTCATTAAAGCAATTCCCGCTATATTAGATGCCAATACAACGGTTTTAGTTAAAGGCTCACTCAGTATGGCAATGGATGAGGTTGTACAAGCCTTAGTACAAGAGTAAATAGGATATAAAATTTAGGAATTTTTATGTTAATTTGGCTTGCAGAATACTTACAGCATTATTACCGTGCATTCAGTGTATTTCAATATATTACGTTGCGCGCTGTTTTAGCGGCGATGACTGCATTAATCATTTCCCTTATCGTAGGACCCAGGATGATTCGCTGGCTTGCTCAATATAAAGTGGGGCAAGTGATTCGCACCGATGGTCCTACGACACATTTTAGCAAAGCAGGGACTCCGACCATGGGGGGTGCCCTCATCCTCATTGCTATTACCATTACGACTTTATTGTGGAGTGATTTATCCAATATGTATGTATGGATAGTATTATTTGTCACACTGGGGTTTGGGATGATTGGTGGCGTCGATGATTATCGAAAACTCATACGACAAAATCCTAAAGGATTACCTGCAAAATGGAAATATTTTTGGCAATCTTTAATCGGTATTGTTGTTGCAGTGATCTTATATTATGAAGCAGTAACCCCTCAAGAAACTAATTTAATAGTACCTTTCTTTAAAAACATCATGATACCCTTAGGCGTGTTTTATATCTTTTTAAGTTATTTTGTCATTGTGGGGACCAGTAATGCCGTCAATTTAACCGATGGATTAGATGGGCTTGCCATTATGCCGACCGTATTAGTAGGCGGTGCACTCGGGATTTTTGCCTATATCACAGGTCATTTAAAGTTTGCGGAATACTTAGCCGTTCCCTATATCCCAGGGGTTGGGGAAGTCACCGTTTTTTGTGGTGCCTTAGTGGGGGCAGGGCTAGGATTTCTATGGTTTAATACTTACCCTGCACAAATCTTTATGGGCGATGTCGGTGCTTTGGGGTTGGGTGCAGCACTCGGAGTTATTGCTATTCTTGTGCGACAAGAATTAGTCTTATTTATCATGGGGGGCGTGTTTGTCGCTGAAACCGTATCGGTTATGTTACAAGTCGCTTCTTTTAAATTAACGGGTCGGCGAATTTTTAGAATGGCACCGATTCATCATCATTTTGAATTAAAAGGCTGGCCAGAACCCAAAGTCATCGTACGATTTTGGATTATTACGGTTATATTGGTTTTATTTGGATTAGCAACGTTAAAATTGCGATAACTTTTCCCCCCCTTTATAAAAGGGGGGCTAGGGGGGATTTTGAAAAAAAATTCTTTAGTTATTATTCTCGGGCTCGGTGAAACCGGATTTGCTTGTGCTCATTTTTTATCTAAACAAAACATTCCATTTTCTATTATGGACACTCGAGAAATCCCTCCTAAACTCCAGGAATTTAAAACCCAATACCCATCCATTCCTGTTTATACGGGAGGATTTGACGCTTCTTTTTTATCAAAAGCCACAACCATTATTTTAAGCCCCGGTATCCCCAAAGAGCACCCTGATATTGTTCAAAATATTTCTAAGAATACAGAAATTATCGGGGATATTGAATTATTTGCAAGAACCAATCAAACCTCTGTTGTTGCTATTACCGGTTCCAATGGAAAAAGCACGGTGACAACTTTAGTTGGAGAGATGGCGAAAGCCGCAAATATTAAAGTTGCCGTCGGTGGAAATTTAGGAACGCCGGCTGTATCTTTATTAGAGTCAAATCCCGAAATGACGGTACTAGAATTATCCAGTTTTCAATTAGAAACAACGTATTCTTTAAAACCTGAAACGGCTACTATTTTAAATTTAATGCCCGATCATTTAGATCGTTACACTTCATTAGAGGCGTATTATGCCGCTAAAGAACGTATTTATCAAAATTGTGAAAAAGTGGTCATCAATCGAGAAGATACCATCTCAAAATCAATGGCGCCCAAAAATGTTCCAACATGGACCTTTGGCCTAAATAATTCAGAAGACGATAATGCGTTTGGATTAATACTGCGAAATGATGAATACTGGTTATCTCGTGGGCAACAAGCTCTGTTACCGAAAAGTAAATTACGCATTATTGGACGACATAATATCGCCAATGCTTTAGCTGCACTCGCTCTAGGTGAAAGCGTAAACTTACCCTTACCCGCCATGTTAAATACCTTGCAAACATTTACCGGTTTGGAACATCGATGTGAATGGGTTGCTCACTCAAAAAAAATCTTATGGATTAACGATTCTAAAGGAACCAACGTGGGTTCTACCTTAGCCGCTTTACAAGGATTAAAATCGGAAATCCCTGGAAAATGGATTTTAATTGCCGGAGGGTTAGGAAAAAATCAAGATTTCTCACCCCTTATTCCTGCCGTATCGGAGGTCTGTCGTTTCGTCATTTTAATTGGGAAAGCAGCGGATGAATTTGAAACGCTATTTAGCCCCACAGTGCCTTGTAAAAAAGTAAATTCTTTAGAAGATGCAGTACAATTAGCTGAGGGGCAAGCAAATCCGGGTGATGGAGTTTTATTATCTCCGGCCTGTGCAAGTTATGATATGTTTCAAAATTTTGAAGAACGGGGCAAAAGTTTTAAAGCAGCTGTTCATACTCTGATAAAGGGCGAGAGTGAATAACATGAATATGATACTACTTCGTAAACCTCTTTTTGACCCCTGGTTACTATTATCTGCGGCCTCCCTAATTTGTATTGGCCTGGTGATGGTTGCTTCTGCCTCTATTCCTATCGCAGAAGGGTATAACTTATCACCCTTATATTTTACCAAACATCAACTCGTTGCATTTGCTTTGGGTCTTATCGCGTTCTGTATTGTTTCTTATATTCCGATCCGATTTTGGCAAAAGATTAGCTTCCCCTTATTGTGGTGCAGCATTATATTCTTAACCATTTTAATTATTCCAGGTGTCAGTCGCGAGGTGAACGGAAGTGTTCGATGGCTTCGTATTGGACCCATCTCTTTACAAATATCTGAATTTGTAAAATTAGCTTTTATTATTTATATTGCCGGTTATTTAGTCCGACGTCAAAAGGAAGTGCAGCTCAATATATCGGGATTTTTAAAACCACTCTTTTTGTTAGGAGTTATCGCGGTTTTATTATTATTAGAACCGGATTTTGGTGCCGTGGTTGTTATTACGGGTACGGTACTCGGCATGTTATTTTTAGGCGGTGTACCCTTAATACGCTTTGCTATGCTATTCGTATTTGTCTTAGGCGCTTTAATTTTAGTTTCTTTTGCATCCCCCTATCGGATTTCTCGCTTGACATCCTTTCTCGATCCTTGGGCAGATCAATTTAATACGGGATATCAATTAACCCAATCCCTCATTGCCTTTGGCCGTGGCGCTTGGTTTGGTACCGGATTAGGTGGCAGTGTGCAAAAATTACTCTATCTTCCAGAACCCCATACTGATTTTCTATTTGCTGTCTTATCCGAAGAATTAGGACTCATCGGCGGAATCATTGTTCTAATATTGTTTTCGATTCTAGTGATGCGCGCCTTATCCATTGGACGAAAAGCGGCTATCGCAAAACAATATTTTGCCGGGCATTTAGCCTATGGTATCGGACTTTGGCTTTCTGTTCAAGCCATGATTAATATCGGTGTCAATATCGGTGTACTTCCCACCAAAGGTTTAACGCTGCCCTTAATGAGTTATGGCGGGAACAGTCTTATTGTAGGCCTCGTAGCCCTAGCCTTATTATTCCGCATCGATTTTGAACAAAGAACCAAAATTTAGAAGTATAAATTTTTGTATTTAATAATAGCCAACCTCTATCTTGGATTGATATAAAAATCAAAAGATTAATACTCACCTAATGAAGGGAATTTTCTAAGTAATTAGATGTCAAATATATACACTGTTTGGTTTCAAAGGTGTATATATTTATGGCTAGTCCGGTTGATGGTGAATTTAAAAAATTAATTATAGGTAATGTCTCTTTTCTCAAAGCTAGTGATAAGCTTAAAAAAGCATATAGAGAGTATTTAAACAAGAGATTTACTTCAGAAACTTTTTCATTTATAGAAAAAGTATATGAGCTAAGAAAAGAAATGAATAAGTATCAGTTTTCTCAAGATCCTATAAAAATTAAAAAGCTCCTTTCAGAAATTTTAACTACCCATGTTGTTATTAATTCATCTCAAGAAGTAAATATAAGTATGTCCTTACGAGAAGATCTTATAAAGAAAATTGGTGGATTACAAAAGAAGGATAGTTTTAACAAAAAAGATATAGAAGTTTTTGAAGATGCTTTGAGGGAAACAACAAATTTATCGAATCAAAATGATAATGTAGGCTTTAAAAATAGTAAGGGATACAAAAGATATATTGCGTCAACAATAAGGGGAAAAGTAGCGAATTTTTTTGGTTCATCTACTTCAGGAAAGAATATTACGATTGTTCCTGCCTCTTCCTCACTATTCACTTCTGTAATGCCAGGTACTCTGAGCCAAGGAACAGCGCCAAAAAAGTCGAAGTTAACATCTATTACACCTATAATATTAATATCTGACTCGAATCCAGATCTGGAAGATGCACCCATTACACCAACCGTTACAAAAAAATCAAGACAATCTACTGCACCTTCTCCGGGTGCACCAACAATTAGAATTGAAGTTAAAGAGAAGCCAACCACTTCGCCACCGAAGAATTAATCGTTATACGGGGTCGTGTCTTAACTATTAACAAGTAAAAAGTGCTTGTTAATAGTTAAGACACGACCCCAATTTCAATATTAGAAGATCAGAAAGAGTATGAAGCTATCTAAGATTTGAAAAGGAAAAAACTTTTGAAGTGCGCTTCCACACATGGTAAAATACCATTTTTCAAAATTGAGAGGCCACTTGGATGGAAGCAGTTGCAGAGTATAAAGGTTACTTAAGAGACATTGTGTCTGGTGAGAACCTAGAGCCAAATGAAAAAATAGGGTATTATGGTTGAAAATTGATAGTGATAAATAGACAGAGGGGGGGTATTTCATGCCTTTAGATTTAAGCAATGTTTTTACGGGTTTAGCAAATAATGTAACCGAGGTCACTGCTAACGCTGCACTGGCTGGAGCATTTACTATTTCTACGAATGCCGCGGGTCAAGCATCTCTATTTTATGAAATAGACGAAAGCATTCCTAATCCAGATGTTCAATTAAGCAATATGGCGCAGCAAATTCGTAATAACGAAGGTAGAGAAGCTTTATTACGTTTATCCAGTGCTGTTAGCGCTTGGATGGACAACTGTTTAAAAACAGCGCTGATAAATAAATTTCAACGTTGGGCAGAGTTATGGGCGATGCTTCCCCAATTATTTTACTATTCAATACAACCCATCGAAGTTCTCCCTGCTCACATGAAGCCTTTTGATGGTGATCCTGTTCAATCCATTGAACAATGCATGCTTACTGCAGCAAATAAAGAACCTCAGCATCATGCAAAGCAAAATACCATTATCCAATGTGTTGCCTCAAAATTAAATGGTGTCAAAGATCTTTTATATCAATGCCAAACTAGTTTTTTTAAGAATCTTAATTTAACACAAAATTCTGGTGTTTGTTTTGCTTCCTCTCAAGGAAAAGCGAAGGATACATTGAAAGAATCTAGTAAGTATGAAAATGAAGATCAACACTGCGAAGATTATGAAAGCGGAACGCCTGTCTGTGCTAGAGAAATCTGTGAACAAGTCAAATTTAATGTACAACGATTTAAAGAAATAAAAAAACTGGATCAATGGATAAATGACAATGCAAAAGTTTTTACACCTTGTTATACAGCTCATGCCCCCAATAAAGAAGCAGGAAATTCTGCTGCTAAAGAAAAAGCCTCGAAAGAAAGGACTCCATCGGCCTCCAAAAGAAGATCATATAAAAGAAGATAAAGAAACGGATAGCCCACCCAACAGAGGGTCGGTATTGGTCGGGTCTCGATTTTCGTACTTAACCAAAAATCGAGACCGATGCTTACATTTCTGTTACCCAGCAGATTGAGGAGAGTGTAAGGGTGATATTTTTCCTTTATCTTTAAACCGATCTAATTTTATTCGTAATTGTTTTACTTTTTCCGCCTCTAGATCAGCATTTCTAGCTGGTAAATAGGTAGGAATAGGCATCTCTTTTGATGTGTTATCCTTATTATTTTCTTCGGATAAAATTTTTCTTTCAATAAAATAAGCTTTATCCAAAGATTTAAATTTTACGATAATATGGTATAACGCTTTATCCAGCCCTTTTGCCGCTAAAACAATAGGATCAACGGACAGGGTTTCTGGCATACGTTTTGTAAAGAGCTCTTTATTTAGATTGACACAATTTACAATTTCTAAAATTAATTTTTTCCAATCCGTCTCAGGTTTTCCAATAATAACGGGATCTCTACCTTTATACTCTAAATAGGTAGCGGTTCCAGTATATTGAATGATAAGATTGTGTAGCGTTTCATAGACTTTAATTTTATCAGTGGCTTTGTATTGTATTAAAATAGCTTCAAATTTTGGGTTATTCATTGCCCCTTCAATAGAAGTATTATGTTTGTGTTTCTGGATTTCGCTTAATTGTTTTCCAACTTCAATCAGAAACTGTCTACCTACCAAGCCTATTCCATTTATTTCTTCTGGGATCGGTTCAAAAATCGCTGACATATTCTCCACCTTTTGTGTTTATAATAAATTCAAAATGACTTTATTAAAATTACTTTATTAATTTATTGTGCTTTTTATACTTTAAGGAAGGATTTTAGCACAATGGGTTTCGGCTAGCTAGTGGAATCTCTATGACAGTGGAATCGTATAGATACATTGAGTAACTCAACCAAGGTACCTTGGGAGCACTGCGCCGCATTTTCGGTAGAGTTATTAGAGGAGGAAATGCACGTGAATTATGTAACTAGCTGTAGGCGTTGTAAATCCTATGATTAAATCAGACATAACCCGTAAAGCAAAAAAACCGAAAAAACCTAGAATCTCTCTTGGAACGAAACAAAAGGTATTCCCCTTCACAGAAAGCGAACTTTTAGAGAATATGACACCAAATTCTGCTCATGCGGATATTTTAGCAAAACCAATAAAATTTATTACTGAAGCAGAATCCGGTATGATAGATGGGTTCTGTTAAGGATCATATCCTTATTGGTGGAAGTAAAATTTGGTGGAAATCAATTCATTGAAAACTATATCGCAGAAAAAATTGAATCCGATTATGAGCCCAATTAAAAGGGTCCTCATCATGGCCGGTGGCACGGGTGGACACGTGTTCCCAGCCCTTGCCGTTGCCAAGCAATTCCAAAAAGAAGGCTCCGAAGTCCTATGGCTTGGGACAAAAGCTGGATTAGAAACAGAGATAGTCCCAAAATCCTCCATCCCTATTCGATATATCACCGTAACAGGCCTTCGCGGTAAAAGCATTTGGACACTCCTTCTAGCCCCCTTTCGACTCTTCCTGGCTTTATATCAATCTATCTGTATCTTACGAGAGTTTAAGCCAAACGTTGTGTTAGGGATGGGTGGGTTTGTGTCGGGTCCCGGGGGGCTTGCCGCCTGGCTTTTACGCATTCCTCTAGTCATTCACGAACAAAACGCCGTTGCGGGAACTACCAATCGAATCCTTTCCCAATTTGCGAAACGAGTATTACAAGCGTTTCCTAATACATTTTCAAAACACGTCAATCCTATTTCCATCGGCAATCCGGTCCGGGAAGAATTTCTTTCAGTTACCCCGCCCAAAGAGCGCTTTCAAACTCGAAATCCTAACGAACCGCTTCGATTGTTAATTATCGGTGGCAGCCAAGGGGCTAGGGCCTTAAATGAATTGTGCCCCAAGGCATTTCAAATCATGAGGACCGAAGAAAGGCCAAATATTTGGCACCAGGCTGGCAAAAAAGAAATTCAAACAACGGAAAACCTATACCAACAATTGGGTGTAGAGGCCCGTGTAATGCCTTTTATTTCTGATATGGTAGATGCGTACGTATGGGCAGATCTTGTATTATGTCGAGCAGGGGCATTAACGGTGTCAGAAGTAGCCGCCGTGGGGCTTGGCAGTATTTTAGTCCCATTCCCTTTTGCCATTGATAACCATCAAATGGTGAATGGTCGGTTCTTAGCAGATAGCAAGGCCGCCATTTTAATTTCACAAAGTGATTTATCCCCGCCAAAATTGGCCGATATAATTCTCGAGCTATCGAGAGAACGAATACGGTTGTTGAATATGGCGGAAGCAGCGAGGAAGCTTGCCACTCTAGATGCGGTGACCCAAGTCATAGTATCGTGTAAAGAGGTGAGCTGTGGCCCAAAAAATACATGAGTTAAATATGCGTCGTATTCGTAGTGTTCATATGATTGGAATTGGCGGTGCCGGGATGGGCGGAATAGCGGAGGTATTATTAAACCTCGGTTATCACGTGACCGGATCCGATACCTCCCAAAATGCAATGGTTGCTAATTTAAAGCGCCAGGGCGTTTCCATATCAAATACCCATCAGGCCAGTAATATTGATCAGTGTGATGTCGTGGTGACCTCCACGGCCGTCTCACCCGACAATATAGAAGTAATTACTGCCCGCGAACGGAGGATCCCCATTGTCCCTAGGGCCTCCATGTTGGCAGAATTAATGCGATTTAAACAGGGCATAGCGATTGCAGGTACGCATGGAAAAACGACCACCACGAGCCTTATAGCAAGCCTGTTAGCCGAAGATGGGCAAGATCCTACCTTTGTTATTGGGGGCCGGTTAAATAGTCTGGGAACGAATGCAAAATTAGGGGCGGGTCGTTATTTTGTTGCTGAGGCAGACGAAAGCGATGCTTCCTTTTTATTTTTAAACCCTATGATTTCTATCGTGACCAATATTGATAAAGATCACCTAGAAACCTATAACAACGATTTTTCTGTCCTTCGGAAAGCCTATCTTGAATTTTTGCATCGATTACCATTTTATGGTTTAGCGGTGGTCTGCTTAGAAGATCCCGAAATTCAAAGCATTCTTCCTGAAATTGCTCGTCCTATAACGACCTATGGGTTCACCGAAGCCGCTGATTTTCGAGCCATTAATGTTTCACAAAAGCTAAATCAATCTCAATTTGAAGTCTTAAGACCTGGAAAGCCTCCGTTATCCATCACTTTAAACTTGCCTGGTCGTCATAACGTTTTAAATGCCTTAGCCGCTATAGCGGTGGCGACGGAAGAAGAAATCAGAGACGAGGCCATTCAACATGGATTGGCAACTTTCCAAGGTGTTGGTCGACGTTTCCAGATGTTAGGAGAATTTAAACCTCAGGATAAACGAGTTTTAATGATAGATGACTATGGTCATCACCCACGGGAAATCGAGGTGGTCCTCGAAGCCATTCGCGCTGGTTGGTCAGATCGCCGTCTTGTCATGGTATTCCAACCCCATCGTTTTACTCGAACCAAAGCTTTGTTTGAAGATTTCGCCGCTGTTTTATCTACCGTAGATGTTTTAATTCTGCTCGATATCTACAGTGCGGGTGAAAAGCCTATTCCAGGTGCCGATAGCCGACAATTAGCCGGTAGTATACGTAGCCGTGGGCGCATCGATCCTATTTTCTTACAAAATAAAAATGAATTATTAGAAGTCCTACAAGGCGTTCTAAAAGATAATGATATTTTATTACTCCAAGGCGCGGGTGATATTGGTGCGTTAGCAACGGATTTAGCCGTTAAAAGATTGGGAGAAATTCCAGCAGGGCCGGCACAGAGACCGGCCCCTACGGAGGGGCCGGCTTCGATCCCGGCCTTTACCTTTGTCCCTTTTCGAAAGGAGGCAGGTGAGGATGCTGAAAACGGAACTTCCGTGTGAAGGGTTTTTTACGGTTTAATGAGCCTTTGGCCGAACATACCTCTTGGCATATCGGGGGGCCAGCAGAACGCTATTATCGACCGTACGATTTAGAGGATCTCAGTTTTTTCCTAAAAGAATTATCATCAACAGAACCTCTCACGTGGCTAGGATTAGGGAGCAACGTTTTAATTGCAGATGAAGGTGTAAAAGGGACGGTAATACATACTTTAGGAATGAAATCGGGGGCGCCACAAATCCTTGGGCCTGGGCCGGCCTCGATCCCGGCCCCTACGCCGGCCCCTACGCCGGCCCCTACAATTAAAATTATTCGTGTTGAAGCAGGCGTTCCTTGTGCAAAATTGGCTAAATTTTGTGCCAAAGAAGGCTTGCAGGCAGGAGCATTTTTCGCTGGAATTCCGGGTACCATCGGTGGCGCTTTGGCTATGAATGCAGGCGCTTTTGGGGGTGAAACTTGGGAGCGCGTCGCTCTGGTTGAAGTTATTAATCGACTTGGGGAAAGAAAATTCCGAAAACCCGAAGAATATGAAGTAGGCTATCGTTCGGTAAAAGGCCCCAAAGACGAGTGGTTTATTGCGGGACATTTTCAGTTTGAATTGGGTAATTCAGAACTTGCTCATGATCAAATAAAACAACTCTTGCGTAAACGAAGCGAATCGCAACCCATCGGAGTTTTTAGTTGCGGCTCAGTATTTCGAAACCCGGTTCCCGATCACGCAGGACGTTTAATCGAAGCTTCAAAATTAAAAGGATTTACCATTGGCGATGCGCAAATTTCTCAGAAACACGCCAATTTTATTGTTAATAGAGGAAAAGCCACCGCGCGAGATGTATACAATTTAATTCAACATATTCAACAAAAAGTCCAAAAAGATCATCAAATCCTCCTCCATCCCGAGGTTCGTTTTATAGGGATAGAGGGGGGACTATTAATATGATTTTTGCATACTTAGATCAAAAAACACTTAAACCTGAAATTATTACCCCTGAAAATATATCTGTTTTGCAAAACGCTATTTGGATTGATCTGCTGAGTCCTACCAAAGAAGAAGAAAAGCTTGTCGAGCAATATCTAGAACTCGATATACCAACTCGCGAAGAAATGCAGGAAATTGAATTTTCGAGTCGTTTTTATAAAATTGAAAACGCCCTTTTTATGACAATGACCATGGTAGCCAAATCGGATACGCTTCAACCTAAGAATGATGCGGTGACTTTGGTTCTTGAAAATGATAAATTAATAACCATACGTTATATTGAACCTCAATCCTTTGCTTTATTTATTGCACGATTATCAAAGTTGTCTTCCAAAAACTATCATGCCATTTTCTTATTGATTGAATTATTAGAATCCACTATCTATCGTCTTGCCGATATTCTGGAACGAATTGGGCATCAGTTCGATGAATACTCACAAAATATTTTTCGACCAAAAATTGAAATAGTGACCCCTTGGATTCACTTGAATAAAGCGAGAAAATACACGCTTTATGCTTAATAATTCGTAACTTCAAATTGGAATTCAAACTTTTGATTGACGAAAGGTCGGAATTTAGGGTAACCTTTCCTAAAATATAAATAAATTATTATGAAAATTACAATACGTTGGAGATTAACATGTATTCAAAAGAACAGATAGATTTTGTATCCACGTGGTGGACAAATGCTTTGCTTACCAATCGGGGTGCAGAACACAACTTACAATTAGCTACTCAAGAATGGGAGGGGTATAAAGCCAAAAGAACCGGTAATCCCATTAATGATCAAAACGTTCCCGCTTATCATCTGGAAGAACTCTGCTTGCGCACTCAGGTTAGGTTATTTGAGGCTTTGAGTAAAGGAAAGCCTTTAACAAAAGAAGAATGCGAAAAATTTAGAACCTCACTCAGTGCAAATCTGACGGAAGAAATAACACGAGGTGGACCAAAGCTAAAATTTGGTATCACTTTATCAACTTGTGATTACCAACCTTCTGATCAATTGGCTGTAGCATGCCTTAAAGTCAGTAAGACCTGTTTTCACTATTTGCCTTCGAGTACCATCATGATCCTAAAGCCCAATGGTTCTGTCTTTGTAAATAATGTTGAATTACGTGAGATAGATTCTCTTTGGGTAAGTGCATCAGTATCGGCAGATAAAGATGATGCAAAAAGCAATGCCAAGATAGCATTGAAAGTGTAGTTATTGGATTGTTTCTGCCCGGGAATCTTTATTATTCGATATTCAATAAATCCAAGACAAGAATAACTAAACGGGATCGCTGAATTTTTTTCCTGTAAAGACTATAAATTGGGGTCGTGTCTTAACTATTAACAAGCGAACAAAACCTCACTTGTTAATAGTTAAGACACGACCCCCTATTATTAAACCTTTTCAGAAATTCGAAATCATATAAGATATGAGTACTGAAGAAATCAAAACATCGAGTGCACCTGCCCCTAATGTACAGCAAGCCCAGCAGCCTGTGGTGTCCGCCGCCGCATCACCAGTGGTATCTGAAGAACAGCATTTAATAGAACAATTAACCGTTGATAAGCGAGAATATGCACGTCAAAAAATTTGTTCTCCCATGTCTAAAGCAAGTTGGGTGGAAGAGTATGGGGAAGAATGTAAGGGTGTCAAAAAACCTCCCCCCGAAATACAGGAGGAGAGGCAATTGCGTTTTCAAGCGAATCAACAACATGTTGTTGAAAAAAAAGATAAATTAATCAGAAAAGGGTTAATACCTAAGATTCCAGAGCCTCCTCCTCAATCAACGGAAGGATCCGTGTAGTCTCGCATAAATTAGTTACCCAACAAATTATTCTTTACTTTTAAATCCAATTATGATTAAATGGTATCATTCTTATGGAGGTTATTATGACCGTAAAACAATTTACACCAATATTTGACCGATTTAAAAATTTAGCTCAACAAACCGCAGGGGTCGATATAGATTCCCATTTGGGTAATTGGGAGGAACTTGCTAAACGATCTTCAGTTTCTGAGATGGAAGATCAATTGGGCAACTTATTAAGACAAAGTGCTGAGGGTTTACTTAATGTTAAAAATCCCGCCACTTTTCAAGTCGTAAACGATTTCTTGTCGGGCATTGGCGAATTAGAGCCGAGTGTCGCTCAACAATTAAAAAATATTCGAGCCATTAATGATCAGACAGCGCGGAATACCCAATTGGCTAATTTATTATCCAGTTGGAATGTACAACAATTTTTTACGCAGGGTATGCTTCGATATTTAAAAAATGAAAGAGAGGCACAGTCTACTAAGAAAACGCTAAGTCCTACTAATCGAGTTTACGAAGACGCAATGAAAGCAGTAGAAGAATTTTCTACAGATTCTCAAGCATTAGCCGATCGAGCGGTATATGAACCCGGTGCAATGTTTATTAAGTATCTGTTCAATTTAGCGTTTGTCATGAGAGATATGATATGGGCAGAATTAGGATTAAATGTTCCGTCGCGAAATACTGGTAAAAAGCATTCTAAATTGAAAGACTTACCTTTAGATATACGGAATCAATTGGAGGGTGGCGCGCCCCCTCCCAAGCCCAAGCCTTAAGAGGATTAACTGACAAGAGGAGGCTTCGGTCCACCCGCTCCCAAACCTGGAGCACCCGGGGCTCCCCCGCCAGGCACTGGAGCTGGTGCTGGCAAGGCACCGCCACCGCCTCCGTCACCTCCACCGTCTTTACCACCTTTGCCGCCCTTGCCTTTACCACCGCCACCTTTATCGTCATCGTCGTCTTTATCTTTTCCTTTACCACCCTTACTGGCTGACTGGGCATAAGAGCCTATTTGTTTGCCCGCGGTTTGTACTTGTTGACTGGCTTGGCTAGCGCCGCTTTCAGCTCCCTTCATTAATTCTTGGGCTCCTTTACCTTGTCCACCTTGCTCACCCATCCATTGGAAAATTTTATCGGGTAACTCATAGATAAGTGAAAAAGAATAATTCACTAAAGTAACGGCTATACCGCAATACACCCCAATAACAGCAATAAAACTAAAGAGTGTCGGTTGAGCGGTAATTTGAACAGCGGTCATAAAACCAAAATTAATCATGGCCATACAAGCTCTTAAAACATTAGCGCCTAAAACAAATCCAAAAATCATAAGGGAGGGTCTTAAGAAAATACTGGCAATCGTTATCACACCTTTCATGACTTTACCCAGTTCTTCTTTTGAAGGATGAATTAAAGCTAAAGCCAAAACGGGTGCACCGGTTATCGCTTCTACGACCAGAGTGAACCACCCAAAAGCAGTCGTTGCAAATAGTAGATAAGGAATCAACGGCGTATAAACACCCAACGTCGCCCCCAGCCCCCAAAATAGAACAATGATACCAAAAATCATGAAAAATAATTGCAAGAGGATTTGATTAATGGCCCAAGCAAACGGACTTAAGCAAGAAGTTACAGAGCCACCGACAGAACCAGCGAATGCTAATATCATTGCCGCGAATAAGCTTAATTCCCCAGTAAACATAAGTTGTCGTCCGAAAGTGGCCATACCCATGAGCGGATCATCGGTTGCACCCCCGGACATTTGTTGTTGAATATAAGAAATCAGGGGTGCTTGTAACGCACTTTCCATTGGCTTAAGAATCGCATCAATAATATCATTACCCGAGCCGCCTGGGGCTGTAATACCAGGTAAAGCAGGGGGAGCTGATACAGAATCAGCAGCATAAAATGCATCAGCTTGTTTTAAACCATTATTCATAGTGGTTATTTGGCCGTTGGGGGTATCGGACAGCAATCCAGAAAGCCCTGGATTCCAACCGGGAGGAGGTGGTTTTTTTGTTTGGGGATCGGAAGCTGTATTAACAGGGATTCCAGAATAAGTGGGAAGTGCTTGTGCATCCGCATCTAAATTATTAGGCGTTGCTTGAACCATATAGGCATAGTAACTTCCCGCATGGATCCATCCTAAAATACTCATACTATTGATATCTTGTTGACTAAAGGTAATGGGTTGAGGACCGAGTTCCCAGACAGCGGTTGCTACATTTCCAACAAATCTTTTTCCAAAATTAACAGTTGACGTAGCGGCTGTACTGGATTGTAAGGATTGTGCCCATCCTCCCGCAGGATTAAGTATTTTATTTTTCCAATCGCCTTCCAGCGCATCTACTCCAAAAGTATCATTCCAGTATTTTTTTATATCATCGGTGGATTGATTATATTGGTTTTGTGCTAGCACGCTTATTTGAGCGGGGGTCATTCCAGAATCTTGTAGTTTGCCAATAAACGCATTGTAATCGTCTACGCTCCAGCCATAAGTATCCCTCAATTTAAGGCCCCACGCTGCAACAAAGGGGGTTGCTAATGCGCTCCCTAACGTGCTCATTCCTTGACTTGCGTTGGTGTTATTAAAATTAGTAGAATTGAAACCAGCATTACTCATTGCAGTTGGAGTATTCCCTAATTGTCCTAGTCCTTGATTACTAAACACAACCCGTCCTGCGTCATAGACTGCTGCAGGACTTGCTACTGCTGCGTTTTTCAATGCATTTAAAGTAGTCATTGTTCCTGTTTGTGCATTTGCATTATTAAAACCACTAAAGGCAGGTGCCACCGCTTGACCTGCAGCGTTTGGAGCTCCTGAGACTGCCCCCCCAACCGTTTGATCACCCGCATCGGCAAGCAAAATGGGTCTTTCGAGTGCGATTTCTTCGTAGGGATCTGAATTGGAATTGGAATTTAAATTTGATGAAAGAGTTTCTGAAGAATTATTATGTTCTTCAATATGAATCGATTTATCTGCGTCGGTGAATGTTTCTAAATTTGCAAGAGGAAATTCTAATTTTGCAAATCGTGGATAACGAGGATCGGCTCGATGCAAATCGGGAGATAAAAATCCTATTTGCATTTGAACCCCGCCCGATAAACCGGCAATTTGTGCTTTATAACCATCTCGGGCTAATTGTGTGTACCCTTGTGACGGAGAAACAGCACCTGCTCCCGTGACAGCCAGCAGTTGTCCAGCAGGGGCATAGACATTAAACATGGCGAGTAATGCGTTCGTTTTAATCGATAAACGTTGAGCAATCGAGCCTTGATTCATCGCATTATTTCTATCACCCGCTTGAATGACCGAACTGACCGTAAAGGTGCCACACACACCTGCCAGTGAATTATTGGGAGAACCTTGATAACCGACATTTACCGTCGCACTTTGCGTAATTTGAGTAGCCGTTCTGCCATCAGGCCCTAGGCTTGGCATCACCGGATTGAGGGTTACGATTAATTTTGGGGAACCATAGGCAGAAGTATTTTTTAAACCCGGCATCATCGCCAAGCTATACATACACGTGCTAGAGCGAAGCACTTGTTGTGCAAGGGTGTTTAATTGAGCATCCGGAATATTAATGACAATATTACCAATGGCTCGGGTACCTGTTGCGAGTTGGTTTAGCACTACATTCCAAATGGAATTGGCGGCGCCGATACCATTTAAGACAAGCCACATTACGGTCACTTGAATAACAGAATACCCAGTGCCGGGTGTGGGAATCATTAATAAAAGACCGATAATAGAGCGTAAAATAGTCCATGTGCCTAATTTTTGCCCCAGCGCTTCCCCTTCACGTGCTGTATTGATCACACTGATAGCACCGATATAAGTGATGACGGTGGTTCCAACCATGACGATGATAAAATTGAATCGTTCGAACATTCTGCCCAGTAGTGGATTAGCACCTCCCCCCAAAGTGACGGAGCCGACGTTTCCACCAAAAATGATCCCTAAATATTGCATAGACTTATCTGTCGGCAGAACATCAAAGAGTGCAGCGTAAGCTTCTCCTGCAACAATCCAAAGACCCAACATGCATAGAACAAATTTGAAATACTTAATCGCTTTAGGACAGTTAAACCATCGCATTATAGATCTTTCCCATTTTCGTTAAGATTCATCAACGCTTTTTTTGGAGCCTGTTTTTGAATATTATTACTGAGCCATTCGCGTAAACTGCAGCCTAATTTTTGATTTCTAATTTGAAATTGCCAAAAATGGTAACGAAAAGCTTGTGTTAAGGGATAAAAAGCCATGGTAAAGCTCATGATCGCGCCCATCCAATTATCGTTAGAGAAAATATAAAAACTATAAGCAAATAATAAAAAGGAAATGGCTAAAAATAAATACATATAAAATTTGAAAAGAGTTGCTTTCTGTTTTATCTCTTCAGACGTTAAATTTAATCGTTCAACGGCTTCTTCAAATGACTCTTCGATTTTTGGATATTCGGGGACGAATAGAGACATAAATGTTGAATAGAAGTAGGTCGCGTTATCTTTTATGTTATTATAACCCATCATTTTGTCAACTCGCCAGTTAACAAAGAGACTTGCAACCTTCTTAGCTCTACTAAAAAACCCCATAATACCCCTCTATTTGAAGGGAGGGGACAGAGCCCCTCCCCTACATTTTGAAGGGAGGGGACAGAGCCCCTCCCCTACATTATTTTGACACTGGCAAATTGTTCAGGAAGATTTTATTATTATAGGGTAAACTTTATTAAAGGTGTAAATAAAAGTATGCCCGATCTCCATGTTGATTCTGTCCATGCCTTTTGGGACAGCTACGATCGCCGGATTTTATATCGCGTGATTGTGGCGCTTGAAAGAGTTGAGTCCTGGGTAATGGACGGCAGCCCAGCCTATGAAGAAGCCATTATTCGATTAGGGGAGGTGATGGATCTTTCCCCTGGGTTCGAATTAAGCGATGAAGGAAAAGTCATTCGAGTGCTTGCTAGCACACATGCCAGTCGCGCGTTACGGATCCTACAATCCTTGGACGTGGCAAAAGCCGGAACCGCTTCGCAATTATTAATGTTCGCCGAAGAAGCCAGTTCCGAAGCCGAAGGCAAAATTCCTAATCGATATGCCCAGCTGTTTTTAAGAAGAAACCTGGTGTTTGAAAGACTGCAGTTATTGTCTCGAGTCTTTGCACCTCAACGGATCTCTCTGGTATTAAAAGCGGTAGAGCAGCAAACTGAATGAGAAACTGAATGAGAACAGGAAGACGAACTATGTTGTACTCTTTATTGATCGCAATGACGGCATTGCTGCATTTATGCTCACCGATGGCATTTTCACAAGAAACTCAAGACAATCAAAGTCAAACAACTTCAGACAGCGGAAGTGGTGGTGGAAATTTTGGTGCATCGCCTTTTATGAGTTTATCAAATGAACAACTTCAGAAAAAATTAGAACAGAACCAAAAAGCCGCAGAGTCAGCACAAGCAAGATCTAATCCCGCTCCAGCACCCGTCAATCGACTGCAATCGGCTACTACTAATACACAAAAAATCGGAAAGCCTTCAGGTAATAATCAGAATGCAGCTCCTGCTACCCCAGTCCCACAGCCACAACTGCAATCACAATCTCAGGCACAGCCATCGACCCAATATACACAACCAACGCAACCCAATTCACAACCTACGGAGCAGCCGGCTACGCCTGCAACGCCCAGTCAACCACAGAATCAACCAGCGCCAGAAGATTATATAAGGGGGTATTAAAATGACTCATAAAATGCAAAGGATATTGCCAGTTAATTTTTTCCAAACAGGTACAAGGATGTGCGTTACCGTCCTATTAGGCTTATCTGTTTTTCCAGGAATTGCATTTTCAGACAGTAATGAGCTCACTGCAGCTATGGCGGCGACGTATCAAGATAAAACTGCCCAAAAAGTATTTACTACCTTAGGTACGACAAGACTGAATATTATGAATGCGGGGATGCAAGATTCCTTATATGCAACATCTTTAACAGGGTACAGCGGGGATCAAAATTCGTATGTTATTGCTAGACATATGTTTTTCTGCTCTCCAGACATCACTAAAGAAAAAGCACTTTGGAGTTGTTCAGCAGATGATGATAATACGAAGGGGGGAGATGTAAAAATTTCTACTCTGTTGTCAACGCCTATTCTTACTCCTGTTACTGGTTTAGGGGCTCTTCTTATAGGTGACAAGACAACCGCCTTGATAAGAAACTTTATAAATCCCTTTCCAGCGGCTCAATTAAGCACCGTGACAGACCCCACGTCACTAGATCCAACCAACAAAGCAAACTACGACAGTAAAGCTGCTCAAAATTTTGCACAAGCTTTAGGATACGAAACCTTATTATCTGTTCCCAGATATTCATTAGCAACGATGATGGCTAAACGTCAATCAAATAGTAACTTGACAAAACCCGATCCCAGTGACCCTTTGGGCAAAAAAACACTCCCAATCTCTTTTATACAATATATGGAAGATCAATCTGCTAATCGACTGTTTAATCCTACTTGGAGTTCAAATATGGATACCTCTGCAAATCAAGCAAACCTTGCAGGACTCGCATTGATTGAAGCAGATAGAGCCAAGATGCAAGCTTTTCAACTTTGGATGGCGGTTGAACAATATAAGCAAATGGAAAGAATCGAAGCCTTGTTGTCAGCCATGGTGGTGCAAAATGTCCGTGGCGCTCAAGCAGCAGCCGCAGCCTTGAATCATTAATTCAATCAAAAGGGACTTATTATCCGATCTTATACAAGCGTTTATTTAGGGTATCTCATTTTTGCCTTCGGTCTTTTGGCAGGTTTTTTATCGCCTAAAGAATTATTTTCGCCGCTCATCAGCTTAGAAGGTGGCGTAGCCGTTTTAGGATTTTTGTTTTTAATTTGTACGCCATTATCCAAAATCAAAATTCGATCGACTGAGCTGGGTATCAATACCCCGATCGAAAAACCGAGTTTAGTATTATTACGATTGTGGATAGGGCAGGGCTTATTATTTCTTTTAACTTTCATTTTTTTTAATCTGGTAGCCCTGCAAACTCAAAAAAGTCCGCAATTGCAAGCAATCGAAACCTCTGATTTCTTTAAAATATTGGATGCCCATATTTTGACACTGGGAATTTTGCCTTGGTTTATTTTTGGAATGTTAGGGGTAGGGCTTGCTTATTTTAGTGTTTGTAAGGGAGAAACAGCCTTACTGTATAGAATTATTTTGCCGAGCCCAAAAACAAAGTTGACACAATTTTTACATTATTATTTTTGGATTATGCACGAAGTCGTTTTGTTTATGCCTTATTTATTATTAATGGGTGCTACTATCTTATTTTTATCGGAAGGTTTATTTTTATTATTAGGAATGCCCTCATTATTAGAAACGCCTTATCGCGGGATCATTTTTTGGATCGTCATTCTCTTCAGTTTTCGAAGGTCAAATCCTAAAATTTTAGAATGGATGCGTGAAAAGCAATTTTCCATGGGAACACGACTTGCTTTTTATGCTGTTGGATTTATTCTGTTGTTGGTTCTTTTCCAAGCCACAATGCAAATATTTTCTTTTGAAACAGAGTCGCAAGGTGCACCCTTAAAAAGTCCTTTAGCAGGTTCTTTTTCGGAAGCGGCTCTCAATTTTCGATTAATGTTATTGTGCTGGGGTTGGTGGGGAATTTGGGTTCCTTGGATGAGTTCGCTTATCGCGCGATACTCGGTTGGTTTTTCCGTTGCCAGAGCAATGATTCATGCTGTTATTTTGCCTTTATTCATTTTTTATGTTTTATCCCAAAATATAAAGCGGTTAAGTCAAATTGAAATGGATGCTCTTTTTCAAATGCCCTTTTTTGAAATTCTAGGGGGGTTAATTTGTTTATTATTTATTATGGGATCTTTAAGAAAAGTTTATAATTTTTCTCAATTTACCGGCGGGATGATGCTTCCGCTTGGAAAATTTCCTAAAAGAGCGTTAACTAAGATTATTTCGGTATTCCTGGTGTGCTTAGTAACCTATATTCCAGCTTCGTTTGCATTAGGTTGGGTGCCAGCACAAGTGATTGTTTCGGTCTCTGCCGCTTTTATACTGACGATGATTATCGGCTTTATGGTGGCATTGGGCTTAGAATTAGGAAAGTTTATCTTGTCTTCCGGCTACCGGGCGGAGTACTAAGCGAGGGATCGCGTCTTAAGTTTTCCTGTCGTCTATGTTCTGCGGTATCCTTAGGCACGGTCGCAATATTGGCATTAAGTCGCTCATATTGTGCTAATAAATCATGTTTCAGCTGTACCCGCAATTGATTAGATTGTTTATTCCAATCTTCAAAATTTTTAAGCTTTACTAAAGGTTGCTTTGCATTAAATGTTTTTTGGAGTTGACGAACCATAACCTCGATGGTCGGGAGATCTAAGCCCAATTTTACCGCAATATAATTTAAAGAATCTGTACATCCCAATAAATACCAACACTGCATCCAAATATTTAAAGGGGGTAGACCTCGGGCCATTGCTGTACCCGTATCATCATTAAAAATCGTGTCACAATCTAGACAATGATAACGATGATTATGGGGAGATTGGGGGGGGATTTGAGCCATCCGTTTTAAATGGGTAGATTTACATTTAGGACAACTGATCTCGTCCCAGCGTTCTTGCCTAACGGTTTCATAGGTTTCTGGAGTACTTAAATGTTGATTTATCTTTGAAAAACGAAGTCCTGGGGCTTCTTCTTTGGGTTGATTAACAATATTCTTTAGACTTTGTAGATTAGAAAAAACAGACTCTAATTGTAGAGATTCAAGTTCATTTTTTTGAAAAGCTTCTAAAATTGCTTGGGTACTTAATTCAGAAGAAATTTTCTCATTTTTTTGTTTTTGCGGTTTTTCTTTGCCGAATACAGAAGCAGCGTCCCTTCCGGTTGTTGGTGGGGTCTTAAATTTCTTCCAAAGATCATTTAGAAATGTCATGGCAATAGATCCCTGGGATTAATCGTAGGGGAGGGGTATATTGCCCTACACGGTTGCAACCAAAGGTGTTTCTGAATCAGCAGTAACCTCTTCTCCCTGCCAATTAATTGCAGCCATTGCCAAAGTTTCTAGCAATTGACTATCCTGTTCCTTGAGTTCTTGAAAGAGTTTAATCAATTGAATGACCGGTAACGCGAGTTCAGCATTGGCGAGATTCTGATGATTATGTGCTTCCAGTTCCAGAACCGTGCCCAGCTGATCAATATGTCCTTTGACAATTTTTAAATAGGCAGGAATATGTTTTACGGAAGATTCGAGGCCTAAGTCTAAATATCCCGTGCCTTCTGGGAAAGCATTTAAATCTTGATTTAACTGCTGTAGTAAACGATGTAAATCTGGGTAAACTGTAGGGGCTGGGATCGAGGCCGGCCCCACGGGATAATTGTGTCGGATGTTTATGCCCGCTGCATGAAATTGTCCGAGCATTTCATCGACTGGCAGTTCCAATTTTTGGAACGCATGTAACAACGGCAATAAAGACAAGACAAATTGATTTAATAACACAATATCTTGGATTTGTTGTAGCCTATCTAACAATTTTTTGACTTGCAATTCATCCCAGGCCGAACGCTTTAAGGGGGGGATGCTCTTGCTATTTAAATTTTCAGCCATTTGTTCCGCGCTTAATCCACCGGCCGTAAATTCATCAATAGTCGCTTTTAGGTCGGTGGCAACTTCGTTTAATTTAACCCGATCTAAAACTTTTTGAAGTTGACTCAACACCCATTTTCCACCTTCGGGTGCGGTGAAGCCTTCTTCATTTAAAGTTTTAACCATTTGACGTTGAGAGTAACCTTTGCGGACATAATCTTTAATAATCAGCTGTAAAATAAAGGCAAAGACAATGGCTGTGTGAATTTTAGGTTTATTGACTTCGCTAATGACTTTAGCTGCATTGGGGTTACCCGATTTTGCGGAAGTCATTTTTAAGCCTTCTCGAATTAATTTTCCATGAAGCTTTTTTTGAACTTGGGCATGCTTGCTAAGCGCTTCGAGGATAGATTGGTTAACGAAGGGTTGATCACAACAATGGAACTTAACACCCGATTCTAACAGCAGTTGCGTGAAGGATTCGTTATTGGTTAAAGTTCCAAGTTCAGCAATTAACAGGGTGGCTCCCGTTTGTTTGCAGGCCTGAATGGCTTTTAGAAGCTGGGGCCATTTTGATGTTCGTCGACTTTCCGGAGTTTCAGTAAAGGCTTCGATGACTTGACCCTTAGGACTTCTGGAAACTAAGAATTCTTCGACCACATGTTTAAAACTCTCCTCGATGGAGCCTCTTTCCGTGAGAGGGAAGAGGGGGCGACCATTGGCGTTGCCGCCTTCCATGCGACGAAATCCAACTCGTTGCTGTTGTGTAACATAATATGTGACATATAGCGTTGTATCTAGCACGTCCTCACCCCTTTTTTGATTTTGGGCCGGCACAGAGACCGGCCCCTACGATTGGGCCCTTCATTGAGCCGGCACAGAGACCGGCTCATTGGGCTACACCCTATAGACCAAAAGTAGATCCTCTTTGCCGAACAGTCAAGTGAAATATTTTTCCTCTTCCTGTCGCTTAGTAAGTACTTCAACACCTGATTCAGTCACTAATAACGTGTGTTCCCATTGGGCAGAAAGACTGTGATCCTTGGTAACCACGGTCCACCCGTCAGGAAGCGTCTTAATAAATCGCTTGCCGACATTAATCATAGGTTCAATGGTAAACGTCATTCCAGGTTTTAGGACTATCCCTGTCCCAGCGACCCCATAATGCAAAACTTGCAAATCCTCTTCATGAAATACTTTGCCTATACCATGGCCACAGTATTCTTGGACCACCGAGTAATGATGAGATTCTGCATGCTTTTGAATAATAGCACCAATATCCCCTAGTTGAGCACCTGGCTTCACTGTTTGAATCCCTAAATATAAACATTCCTGGGTAATTCGCACTAATCGCTTGGCTAAAATGGAGACTTCTCCTACAAAAAACATTTTACTAGTGTCCCCAAAATAACCGTCTTTGATGACCGTTACATCAATATTAATAATATCGCCTGACTTTAATACCTTTTCGTTAGGAATGCCGTGGCAAATGACTTGATTAACCGAGGTGCAAATGGATTTAGGGAACCCTCGATAATTGAGAGGGGCAGGAATCGCTTTTTGGACATCGACGATATAGTTGTGGCAAATATCATTGATCTCGAGCGTAGTGACCCCAGCTTTTACGTGAGGCTCTATCATCTCGAGGACTTCGGCGGCCAAACGGCCAGCGACCCGCATTTTGGCAATTTCTTCTGGAGATTTAATATGGATTGGCATAATTGTCCTTTTGGCGTCTATGGGGGGCGTGTCTTAACTATTAACAACTTTAGTTACCAAAGCACTAGATTCTTGTAATTGGTTTAGTTGTTAATAGTTAAGACACGCCCCCCTCGACGCCCTACTTGTAACCCCTATAAATGTATGGTATAAAGCTTGCTGGAATTATGCAAATTTTTTCAATAATTTGCGAACAATACACACACGCACCGTTATACATTGCCTGGGGTGCTGGAATTATATAGGGGCCGATCGAAGTGCCGGCTGTAGGGGCCGGGATCGAGGCCGGCTGTAGGGGCCGGTCTCTGTGCCGGCCCGATTCTAGTCGGGTGATGGGGGCGTGGAGGCTTAACCCTTATAGGAGTTTTTTATGAGTACAGTTTCTGTCACCATGCGGGAGATGTTAGAAGCCGGCGTTCACTTTGGTCATTTAACACGCTTTCGCGATCCGTCCATGATCCCTTACATTTACGGGATTCAAAATCGAGTCCATATTATTAACCTGGAAAAAACGTTACCCCTCTTTCGAGAAGCCGTTAAATTTGTTCAAAAAATTGCTTCCAGAAATGGGAAATTATTATTTGTAGGCACCAAACGAGCGGCACAATCCCTTGTCAAAGAATACGCACAAAAATGCGGAATGCCTTATGTGGATCATCGTTGGTTGGGGGGCATGCTCACCAATTATAAAACCATTAAGCAATCCATTCGTCGTTTACGAGAATTAGAAACGATACATACCGATGGAACTTTAAACAAGATCACCAAAAAAGAAGGTTTAACCCTTATGCGCGAACAAGCCAAACTGGAAAAAAGTTTGGGGGGTATTAAAGATATGGGTGGACTTCCAGATGCTATTTTTGTCGTTGACGTTGGTAACGAACGTATTGCCGTTAAAGAAGCCAATCGATTAAAAATTCCGGTTATTGGTATTGTCGATACCAACCATAATCCGGCAGGTGTCGATTACCCCATTCCGGGTAATGACGATGCCATGCGCGCTATCGAGCTTTATGTTAAAACATTTGCCGACACCATTATCGAGTCCAAAAATGCAGAAAAAACTGCTTTAGTCAGTAAATATCAGGAAGAGTTTGTTGAAGTCGAAGACACCAGCAAAGAAACTGCAAAGGACGAAGATGATACGGCATAGGAGAAATTAAATGTCTATTACCATTACAGCAGAATTAGTCAAAAAACTTCGTGAACGCACCAATGCGGCCATGATGGATTGTAAAAAAGCCTTAGTAGAAGCCGAGGGCGATATTGAAAAAGCCATCGAATTAATGCGAAAAACGGGTATTGCGAAAGCGGTTAAAAAGGGCGATCGTATTGCCGCCGAAGGTACTATTTTGGTTTTACCGAGCTCTGATGCTAAATTTGCTGTTTTAGTCGAAGTCAATTGTGAAACCGATTTTGTCGCAAGACAAGAAAAATTTCAAAATTTTGCAAAAGAAGTGGGCGCCAAGGCGTTACAAAGCAAAATTTCAACGCTCGAAGTTTTGCAGCAGACATTTGATGAATCGCGACTTCATCTCATTTCCGAAATTGGCGAAAATATTACCCTTCGTCGTTATGCTTTTTGCGAAGCACCAGCGGGTGGTATTATTGGTACCTATGCGCATGGGGATGCTGCGGGACATCGTATCGGTACTTGTGTCGTTTTAAAGAAAGGTTCTTTAGAATTAGCAAAAGATCTGGCCATGCATGTTGCGGCCCTGAACCCAGAATATGTTTCTTCCGATCAAGTTCCAGCAAATCGACTGGAAAAAGAAAAAGAAATATTTATCGAACAAACGCGGCAAGAGGGGAAACCCGAAGCCATGTTCGAAAAAATTGTGGCAGGAAAGCTCAAAAAGTTTTCTACCGATATTACTTTATTAGGGCAATCTTTTGTTAAAGATCCTTCTAAGACAGTAGAAGCTTTATTAAAAGAATCTGGCGCTGAAGTCCATTCTTTTATACGCTTTGAAGTCGGTGAAGGCATCGAAAAGAAAGAAGACAATTTTGTCCAAGAAGTAATGCAACAGGTAAAAGGCGAATAAAATTGACCCCCATATATCGACGTGTTTTACTAAAATTGAGTGGCGAAGCCTTAATGGGGGATAAATTGTCCTTTGGCATTGATCCAAAAGTACTCGATCGTATGGCCCAAGAAGTCGGAGAATTGCTTAAGTTACAGATACAAGTGGGTCTAGTGATTGGTGGTGGAAATTTCTTTCGCGGGGAAGCCTTGTCTCTGGCCGGAATCGGACGTATTACCGGTGATCACATGGGGATGTTGGCGACCGTCATGAATGCCTTAGCCATGCGAGATGCCTTAGAACGAGCGGGTTTTGCGACACGAATTTTATCGGCTATCCCCATGAGTGGCATGGTAGATTATTATGATCGTCGTAAAGCGATTGATCATCTTAACAAAGGTCGTGTGGTATTATTTGCTGCAGGGACGGGTAATCCCCTGGTGACGACCGATTCAGCCGCCAGTCTTCGCGCTATAGAAATTGAAGCCGATATATTACTTAAAGCAACGAATGTCGATGGTGTGTATTCTAGTGATCCTGCTAAAGACCCCCATGCAAAGCGCTATCAAGTATTATCTTATCAAGAGGCTTTAACAAAAGAACTTGGCGTTATGGATTTAACCGCTTTCTGTCAGTGCCGTGATCATCGAATGAAGATTCGAGTCTTTAGCTTACAAAAGCCTGGGGCTTTATTACGGATTGTGGTAGGAGAAGACGAAGGAACACTGGTCGAGTAACGAGAGTTTAATCGGGAGCTAAATCTATGGATATAAAAAAAGTTCAGCAAGATTCAGAAAGCCGCATGCAAAAAAGCATAGAAGCCTTAACACATGATTTATCCAAATTAAGAACAGGTCGCGCCCATCCCAGCATATTAGAATCTATTTTAGTTTCATATTACGGGACACAAACACCTTTAAATCAGGTTGCCAGTATTGCGATTGAAGATGCCAGGACTTTAACAGTAACCCCCTGGGATAAAGCAGCGCTTCAAGCGATTGATAAAGCCATTCGCACCTCCGATTTGGGATTAAATCCAAATTCGGCTGGGACCGTTATTCGGGTTCCGTTGCCTCCTTTAACAGAAGAACGTCGTCGAGATTTAACCAAACACGTTCGAACCGCAGGCGAAGAAGCAAAAGTTGCTGTACGCAATATTCGACGCGATGCGAATACGCATATCAAAGAACTGTTAAAAGCAAAACAAATTAGTGAAGACGAAGAGCGCCGCGGTGAAGAAAGCGTTCAAAAACTAACCGATCGATTTATTGCGGAAATAGATAAATTATTAACTTCAAAAGAAAATGAACTCCTAAAGATGTAGAGTTGTATGGATCTTTCAACAGAGTCGCTGAATCTCCCAAAGCACATCGCTATCATTATGGATGGTAATGGCCGTTGGGCTGAACGTCGATTTTTACCTCGTGTTGCAGGTCATCAACAAGGGGTTGAATCAGTGCGTTTTATTGTGGAAGCCTGCGTTAAAAAGAGAATTGCTTGCTTAACCTTATTTGCCTTTAGCAGCGAAAATCGACATCGGTCAGAAGCCGAAGTTAGTTTTTTATTCAATTTAATTTTAAAAGTGTTACGAAAAGAAATTGATTCGCTTCATAAAAACAATATCAAACTGAGTATTTTAGGAGACCGAAATCTCTTAGGCACAGAATTACGCAATCAAATCGAAGACGCAGAAAGTTTGACACACGCTAACACAGGATTAAAACTCAACATTGCTCTTAATTATGGCGGTAGATGGGATATTGTGAAGGCTGCTCAAATTTTAAGCCAACGGGTGGCAAGTGGTGAAATTTCAGCTTCAGATATTACGGAAGAGCTTTTCACCAATACCCTCTCTTTACACGGGCTACCAGAACCCGATCTCTTAATTAGAACCTCTGGCGAAGAGCGGATCAGTAATTTTCTGTTATGGCAAATTGCTTATACTGAATTATATTTTACCAATACGTTTTGGCCTGATTTTCGAGAGCCAGAATTTGAAGCAGCTTTAGAAGCTTTTGCAAAACGAACGCGACGATTTGGAAAAACGGATAAACAAATTGAAGAAGCGCACTAAAGTGTTTGACCGAGTGTTTGAGGGCGGACACAGAGTTTCGCCCCTACAAAAAAGAGTATTAACGGCGAGTATTTTAATTCCCTTAGTTATTATTAGCATTTTTTTCTTACCCGCTAAAGTTTTTATATTCATTAGTCTATTTATTTTTTTACTGGCTGCTTGGGAGTGGACGCGGTTAGCAGGATTTGAAACCAATATTAAAAGATCATTTGCTCTGCTTGGAATGTGTGTTCTTTTTTTCGCGTTGAGCTTTGGGTTTATCCCTCTTATATATCAAGTTATCGGGATCTGGAGTTTTGCGTCTCTCGCTGTTCTTTTTTACCCACGTGGGACGGGAATTTATGGTTCTAAAGTGTTAAGCCTTATCATTGGGGCCTTAATTTTATTTCCAGCCTGGGCTGCTTTAACGGCTTTACAGTGGGATCCCAAATTTTTACTCTATGTCATGGTCTTAATTTGGGGCGTTGATACCGGCGCTTATTTTGTCGGAAGGTGCTATGGTAAACACAAATTGGCAGCCCTCGTCAGTCCAGGTAAAACGTGGGAAGGGGTTTTGGGAGGCTTAGTGGTTTCACTTTGCATCGCTGCGAGTGCCTTTTTCTTTTTAAATCCTAAAATTTCCCTTTTTCCTTGGTTAATCTTAAGTTTAATCACCGCCGTATTTTCAATCATCGGAGATCTTTTCGAAAGTTTATTTAAGCGTCTTCGAAATGTAAAAGACAGTGGTACTCTATTACCCGGACACGGCGGTATTCTTGATAGAATCGATAGCTTAATTGCTGCAATGCCTATTTTTTGGTTAATTTATGGGGTCGTGTCTTAACTATTAACAAGACAAAAGAATCCTTATAAGGAAAGCCTATGGCAACTCCAACCGAAACTATTTATATAGCCCCCCGAGGCCCAACACCTGAAGAAGATCCACAACCTTCAAAACTGATGTTAAGGCAATATACCCTTAAAGATATGTATACTCATCGTAATCGCAATGTACAAAGTGAATTTATTAGCTTTGGCGAATCGATGCGTTCTGACGAAAACATAAAATTAATTTTTGCGGTTCGAGCGTTAGAAAAAACTTTAAAAGAAGAACAAACAAGAACTTCTAAAAAAATTGAAGAACTTGAAACAGACAAGGTTTATCAAAGGCAATTCAAAGCATTATTTGTAGCTTATATTAGTAATGGAATATTAAATATATCCAGTCCAGATAGAAATAAATTTGACACAGAAAATCGAGCCAATCATTTTACTTTGGAAAGTTTTTTAAAAATATGTCAAGAAATTGAAATTTCTTTAAATCTAGAAGTATTTCCCAAATTTTTAAAATCTAGAAAGAGCAGACCTCAGGAGCAGGATGCGGAAAATAAACAAGTAACAGAAGAAATAGAAGCAGACGATTCTGCTATTAGAGGCATTGCATCCACCATACAAAAACATTTAACAGAATATTTAGAATTGCATAAAAAAGATAAAACTTCTACCCAGTGTTGTTGTTTAAAAAACTGTACTGTCGATAAAAAAGCGGTTTACGATAACCTAGAACTTTTATCTCAATCGATCGTTCAGTGCCTAACGGATAATCCGAATGATGTTAATGTTTTGATCACGACCATTTCAACACCTTTGGAGACTCATCGAAAGTTAGTGGGAAGTACCGATCTAACGGACAGTTGTTTGGTCGAGGCGCTTAAGGGGTTAAGGGATCTTGCGACGGGGAAAACGACAGTACGGTGTAGCGTTAAGGCGTAACAAACCTAATATCATAAACAATGGTTGCCACAAGTACAACTAAGCATAATAATCGAGCATTTTTTCAATAAATGCATTGCCTGAATGTCGCAAATTTAAGACCTCCAGCGATTTTAAAACATATTGTGAGTTTTGTTTTATAATTGCTTTTGCATAATCCAAGGCTCCCGTGTTTTTAATAATAGCGCGTACTTGCCATGCTTCTTGCAGCGTAATATTCGGATTTCCGTAGTTTTTCGCTAAATAGTCTTTTTCTTCCGTTTCACTTTTTTCCCAAGCCTTACAAATCAAGATGGTTTTTTTACCCTGAGCAATATCGCTCAAAGTGCTCTTGCCAATATCTGATTCATCCCCAAACATCCCTAAAATATCGTCTTGAATTTGAAATATAATGCCTAATTTGGAGCCGATTTCTAATAAAGTATTTTGGGTTGTCTCAGATTGATTTGCTAATAAACCAGCACATAATAAAGGAAACTCAGTGGTATACCGTGCCGTTTTGTAGCGATAAATATCAAAAATATATTTTTCGGATAATTGATCAAACGACTGATGAGAAAGATCAAGCGCTTGACCATAATTAACATCAATACACATTTGTGAATAAAGATCAGTTATTTGACGTTTTGTGGCTTCATTACAATCAATGGCATTAATAGCCTTAATGCCTAAATACCCCGCTAAATTACCCATTAAAATAGCAATGGATTCGCCATATCGAGAGCAAGCTCCATTGTTTTGGTCTTTTGAGTAGACATTCGTTGGCTTAAACGAGTTGTTTGCAAAAATTTTATGGATGGTTTCCCCACCTCGACGAAGAAGAGCTTCATCCATAATATCGTCGTGAATTAAAAAAAAGGCTTGCACGAGTTCACACGCAACCCCAACTTTTAATATTTCGGTAAGATTTTGATCCGAAAACCCCTGATATCCATAAAATAACAAAGCAGGTCTGATACGTTTTCCGCCACGCAAAATAAATTCATTTAACCTATCCGCCATTTCAAAAGCCAGAGGATGAATAGATTTTACAGAAGCTTTGTGTTCTGCTAAAAAATTTTCTAAATGGGGTGAAAATATACTTTGAAATTGATTTAAATCATCTAACAATGAGCTCATAAACAAAATTAATCCACCTAAGTTATATTAAGCGTTTATGATAACATATGACTTGGGGTCGTGTCTTAACTCTTAACAAGTAAAAAGAACTTGTTAAGAGTTAAGACACGACCCCGATTTCGCGATTTTGCGATTTGCTAGGCTTTCGCCCTTTTTGCCGGACTCGGCTTCACGTTTTCTTTATTACTACTTTCATAATTGTTGGAACTCTTTGTTTCCAAAACAGCACTTTTACGTTTATGGCCAGTAAAAGTCACAACATTTTCTTGATTAGCAGGCGGAATATTTTCTTTAGCAGCATCCTTTAGAATTTGCACACGTTGACGAAGTATTACAATAAGTTCTCTTGCAGAAAGCGAACCCTTTTTAGCTGCTTCGGAAAGCATTTTAATCCCGAGTTCAGTTTTCTTAGGAAAACTATGTTCCCCTTTCAGGAAAAATACAGAAATTCGGAAAATTGAATTAGAATCATTATTTCTCGCACTCATATAAAGATAGCGAATGGCCTTGTCGATGTCTTTTTTAACACCAAAACCAAATTCAAAACAATGAGCGACATTACACTGTGCATCTACACTACCTTGATCTGCTTCTTTCTTTAACTTCAAAACTTCTGATTCTGTCAGAGATTTAAACTGTTCGTTTGTATAGGTTATTGGCATACTACTTCCTTACCAAAAATAATTATAATGTTTAGGAAGGGCATTTTGAGATGAATCGGTAGTATTGTCAATCTGTTTTTTTCAGTGTATTTACATTGTTTGAATTATTTATATTTTTTAATGTCTTAATAATTGTAAGTTATGTTTTTGCAAAAAGATTAAATTTGAATACCACCCTTGTGAAATTGGAGGCAAATATAATGGCATCAGATCGTCCAGAATTCACAAAAGAACAATTAGGTAAAGAAATAGAAGAATTCAGGAAAATGAAGAAAAAATCTTTAGTCAGGGGAAGTTCTTCAAATGATAGAAATGTTAAGGATATAGAAAATTCATTTATTTCGTTAAGTCTTATTACAGAAAGACTAGAGTCTAGTTTGGAAGCTCCCAATTTAGGCCCTAAAAAAATAAAAGAAGCAGTGAGTATTATGAAAACCATGATGGGAAGCTTGCATTTTATGATTACAATAGACTCTACAAAATTAAGTGACCCCTTAGCTTTCTGGAATTCTAAAAAAGCATTCCAGAACAATAATGAAAAAATTCAGGGTTTTCTTATAGATGAATATCAATTCATGAAAGATCAATTGCAAAAAATGTCTAAAGATCTAGGCAATCTAAAAATGAAGAATGCTCAATTTCTAAATCCTGAAGAATTTGAAAATATAAAAAAAATGGAAACTAACTTTGCTACGATTTTAGCTAATGCTGAAGCATTCAAAGTGCATGGAAATGTGTCGCCTAACAGTGAAGAGGCGATTGAGCTTAGAGAGGAATTTCTTTCTTGTCAAACAAATTTGCAAACTCTCACAACATATTTTGATTTAAAAAGGCGTAAGTATGAAGATGATTTGAAGGAGAAAGAGCGCCAATTGGAGCAGTTGAAAATCAAATCTGATAAAGTCTCAGAACAAGAGAGAAGTGGAATAAAAGAATTAATGGTGGGGATGGAAACAAACCTTAGCAATATGAAGGCAGCCTTAAATAAATTAGATAAAAAGTCTTTTCGAAAAGCAAAAGAAAATTTTGAGGATATTCAAGCTGATATTTCAGTGTTAATGCCAACAACAAGAGAGAGGCGTCGGGAATCAGCTTCTTACACGCCACATTTTTCAACTACTAATCAAGAATCAAAAGTAAAAGAATTAAACATCAAAGATTTAAAAGTAGTAGAGTCTGCTGAACATCTGCCGACTCCATCCCCTACAAGTGGAAATAGTGGAAAATTAACACAATAATAATTCTTGTAAACTAAACACGACCCCATAAACGAAGTAAGAAAACTTTATAATTATTTATTCATTTACTATAACGCCCAAAAGGTTCCCAAGCCTTCCTTAGAAACGATATAATACTGCTTGGCTTTCCAAATACCTTGAGGTTTACATTGAAACACCCCCAATCCTTTGCGTCAGTACCCATGCAAACCATTGGGCCTATTCGAATATCTGGGCCTGTCGTGGATGAAGAGGTTTTAGTGCCTTTGGCAACCTATGAATCTCCCTTATGGCCTTCGACCAGTCGAGGGGCGCTCGTCTCTAGACATTGCGGGGGAATTCAAACGGTTATCGTTCATGATTGCATGACGCGATCTGTTTTATTAGAGGCCCCGAGTGCGGAGTACGCCTATCAATCGACGGCCGCTTTAAAGAGCTTTCGAGGAGAATTAGAACAAGTCGCTGCAAAAACCAGTCGATTCTTAACCCTAAACGACTGGCACACCCAAATAGTTGGGAACCTAATCTATATTCGGTTTTCTATGTCCACGGGCGACGCCTCGGGTCACAATATGAGCACCCAGGCCGCAGAAGCCCTGTTAAATTGGATTTTGCAAAAATTTACCAAATTATCTTATGTCTCTATTTCTGGGAATTATTGTACCGATAAAAAAGTTTCTTCCGTCAATGGAATTTTAGGACGGGGTAAATATGCCATCGCCGAAGGATTGATTTCTCGTGATATCTGTCAACAGTATTTAAAAACGACGCCCGAAAAAATAGTCAATTTACATATCAAAAAAAATCTAATTGGGACTTTATTAGCAGGTGGCGTTCGTACCGCGAATGCCCATTTTGCCAATATGTTATTAGGATTTTATTTGGCTACCGGTCAAGATGCGGCCAACATTATCGAAGGGTCACAAGGCATTGTGCATGCAGAAGTTAAAGAAGATAACCTGTATTTTTCGGTCACATTACCCAATATTATTGTTGGGACCGTGGGTAGTGGTAAACACCTCGAGTTTGTAAAACAAAATTTAGCCTTAATGGGTTGTCTTGAAGAAAGAAAACCAGGGCAAAATGCACATCGATTAGCAGCCATTGTTGCAGCAACCGTTTGGTGTGGTGAAATTTCTTTGCTCGCCGCACAAACCAATCCTGGGGAATTAATGAATAGTCATTTGCGATTAGAACGGATGAACAAACAACCCGTTGTCGGGGAGGAAAAAATAAATGGTTAAAGTCGGCATAGATGCGATGAGCTTTTATACATCGCAATATTATCTCGACTTAAAAACGCTTGCCGAAGCGCGCGGCGTTCAACACACCAAATATTATACCGGCTTAGGACAATATAAAATGGCGGTGATGCCGCCCGATGAAGATGTGGTTACTTTAGCCGCAGATGCAGGCCATCAAGTCTTAAAGAATATAGATAAGAACGAAATAGAACTGTTACTGTTTGCAACCGAATCCGGAACCGATCAATCCAAAGCCGCAGGTATTTTTGTACATCGTCTTTTAAATCTGCCCGCTCGTTGCCGTGTTTTAGAATTAAAACAAGCGTGTTACAGTGCGACCGCTGGGTTGCAAATGGCGCTGCCTCTGCTGCGTGAAAATCCTAATCGAAAGATCCTATTAATTGCCTCGGATATCGCGCGATATGGTTTAGGTACTCCTGGGGAATCTTCTCAAGGCGGAGGTGCAGTTGCCATGGTGTTATCTGCCAATCCACGCCTGCTCGAAATCGAACCCGAAAGTGGGTTTTATACCGAAGATGTCATGGATTTTTGGCGTCCTAATTATCGGGACGAAGCGCTTGTCGATGGAAAATATTCTTGTGAAATCTATTTGCGTTTAATCCAAAAAACCTGGGAACAATATACGCAGTTATCGAAGCGCACTATTTCGGATCATAATCATTTTTGTTATCATGTTCCCGTTCCTCGCCTAGTTGAAAAAGCCCATCAATGCTTATTAAAATTTAATGGACTTCCAAAACTAACTGCGGCAGAGTTAGAAGAGGTGTTGAGACCTTCGTTATTTTATGGTCGCATTATCGGAAACTGTTATACCGCCGCTTTGTATTTAAGTTTAATTTCACTGTTAGAAAATACCCAGGATAATCTCGCAGGAAGAAGAATTGGATTTTACAGTTATGGTTCGGGATGTGTGGCAGAATTTTTCAGTGGCATCGTGCAACCAGGGTATCAAAAAGTCTTAAATCAACAACATCATCAAAATATGTTGGCCGATCGTCTCTCTCTAACACAAGCTCAATACGAATCCTTTTATACCTATCGGTATCCAACCGATGGTAGTAAAGTTACCATCGAAGGTCATCAGAAAGGTCGTTATCGTTTGGCTTTAATGGAAAGTCATAAGCGGATATATGAAACATTGGGATAAACCACAACTTCGGGCACGATCTCCAGGGAAACTCATTTTGTCAGGGGAACACGCGGTTGTCTATGGAAAACCGGCGTTGGCCATGGCAGTTAATTGTTATGCCGAAAGTATTATTTCGACCCATTTAACACCGACTATATTTTTTAATTTATTAAATTTACGATATGCCAGATCAGTAACCGTGCAAACGTTAAAAATATTAAAAACTCGCTTGCTCGAAGATTATCATGAATTTTTACAAGGTAAACAATCGATACGAGATGTATTAAAAAAACCTTTTGAATTATTACAGTTTACCGTTGGTATTTTAATTGAACGCTTAAATGTTACCCTGCCTCACGGTGTAGAAATTAAAGCTTCTTCCAATATTCCGATGGGGTGTGGTATGGGATCTTCTGCCGCTACCGTGATGAGTACATTACATGCATTAGTTCATTTTTTTCAGTTACAAATAGAACCCCGTCATTATTTAAGTTTAGGGAGAGAAGCGGAAAATTTACAGCACGGCCGTTCCAGTGGTTTAGATTTACACTTAGCCATGAGTGGGGGCGCTATTCGTTTTGAAAATGGGCAAGTCGAAAAACGTGACATTCCAAATCTTCCCCTTTTTATTGTGCAGACCGGAAGACCCAGTGCCTCCACTGGGCAATGTGTAAGTCATGTTAAGCCCTATTTTGAGAATAATGGTCAGGGTCAGAATTTAGCAAATGATTTTGAATCTGTGACCCTCGCCATGGATTTAGCTTTACAAAACGATAATATTATTGATTTTCAAGAAGCCGTGCGACAAAATCATCGCCTATTAACACACGTGGGTGTGGTTCCATCTAAAGTTCAGTCTTTTATTAAACAAACAGAAGCGTTAGGATTGGCGTCTAAAATTTGTGGGGCTGGCAGTGTGACTGGAGAAAACGGCGGAATTTTATTGGTGGCAGGACAAGAGGCAGACAAACATCCTTTGATGCAAAAACTCTTAACGCAATATGGGTATACTATTCAAAAAGTAGAAGGCGACTTAGGAGGCACTCAAATTGTATAGAGCGTCTGCACCAGGGACACTCATGTGGATGGGAGAGCACGCAGTTTTACATAATCATCCCGCTTTAGTCTTTGCGATTGATAAAAGAATAACGGTTACCTTAATGCCAAGACAAGATACTCAAATTATTATACAGTCCAACCTTGGACGCTATCAAACAGACCTGTCAAAACTTTCCGATATTACCGTAGAAAAACCCTTTCACTTTGTTTTAGAAACGATTTTATATTTTCATCATTCATTAAAAGCCGGATTACCTTCTGGTTTTGTATTGTCTTTGGAAGCAGATTTTGAAGAAAATATTGGCTTTGGTTCTTCTGCTGCGGTGACGGTGTCTGTTGTAGCGGTTTTTAGTCGTTGGATGAAAGTTGTTCTGGATGACGAAATGCATATATTTGAAGTAGCAAAGACGATTATCAAAAAAACACAAGGCGGGGTCGGTTCTGGCGCTGATGTTGCTGCTAGCATATTTGGCGGTTTAATTGCTTATCAGATAGAACCATTCTCCATTCAAAAAATAAATCATCGTCCTCCCATTGTTGTCATTTATTCAGGGAGTAAAACTCCAACACCCGAAGTGATAAAATATGTAGAAAAAAACCGAAGAGAACACCCCGAAATTTATGACAGTTTATATTCTATTTTAAAAACCTGTGTTCAACAGACGATTGAATTATTGAAATCTGATTCGAATGAAATGAATTGGAAAAAAATTGGCGAAATTATGGCATATCATCAACAGATTATGACCAATATGAAATTAACAACGCCCTCTCTTCAACACAGTCTAGATTTCTTAAATCAAGAACCAAAAATCTGGGGTGCTAAGATATCCGGATCGGGTTTGGGTGATTCCGTGATTGGATTAGGAGAAATTGAAGATATTTCTAATTCTGCCCAATTTGTTAAATTTAAGCAAAAAGTACCTGACGCGAAACACTATTCTATAGCAGTCGAAGAGCAAGGGTTGCAATATGAGTGAGCAAATTAATAGAGAGACCATCGTAAACACGATTTTAAAAGATAAAAATCGCACACCAAAACGCGATAGTGGAGAGGCTTTTGCCCCTGCTAATATTGCTTTATGTAAATATTGGGGAAAAAGAGGATCCGAATTAAATTTGCCTGTGACCAATAGCTTATCGGTGAGTTTAGGGGATAGGGGGGCTAAAACCCGTATCTCTGTCATCTCAGGTTCAAGTGCTATTCCTAATGTTATATCCGATGAAATTTATCTTAATGGGAAATTAATTGCAGAAACCCCATTTACTACGCGTTTATCCAGTTTTTTAGATTTGTTTCGTGACAATTTAAATTGTTTTTACCGAGTGGAAACAGACGTTAATATTCCCATTGCGGCAGGCCTTGCTTCTTCCGCGGCAGGCTTTGCTTCTATCGTAAAAGCCTTAGATAATCTTTATGCTTGGGAATTACCGGCTTCACTGTTGTCGGTGTTAGCTCGTCTGGGTAGTGGGAGCGCAGCGCGATCGATTTGGCAAGGATTTGTTGAATGGCATAAAGGAGAGCGCAGGGATGGCATGGATAGCCTTGGATTGCCTATATCTCATGCTTGGCCAGAGTTACGAATTGGATTATTAATTTTAAATTCGGAAGAAAAAAGCTTAAGTTCTAGAACTGCGATGGAAATGACTGTAAAAACCTCCCCATTTTATCGTGAGTGGCCACAAAAAGTAGCTTTAGATTTACAGTGCTTAAAAATGGCAATCGAAACGAAAGATTTTAATTTGTTAGGTAAAACATCAGAGTCTAACGCTCTAGCCATGCATGCGTTAATGATGACCGCGTATGAGCCTATTATTTATTCAACCCCTGAAACGTTAAAGACGATACAAAAGATTTGGGCCTTGCGAAAGGAAGGGATCTCGATATATTTTACCCAAGATGCTGGACCCAATCTTAAACTCCTATTTTTGCAAAAAGATGAAGCGGATATTGTAGCTATGATGAAGTCAACCTTGATTAATGGGCAAACATTAGATATTCTGAGTCCGATTTGGACAGAGGGAGTAAAGAGTCAATGAATTTAGAGCAGGTTATTTTGGTTGATGAGCAAGATCAAGAAATAGGGACCGAGGAAAAGCTGAAGGCCCATCAACAGGGGCTCTTGCACAGAGCTTTTTCAGTGTTTATCTTTCAAAAAGTTCAAAATCAAATTTATTTCTTGCTGCAGCAACGTCATCTTGATAAATATCATTGTGGTGGACTTTGGACAAATACCTGTTGTAGTCATCCACGACCTGGTGAAAGCATTGAAAATGGGGCAGAGCGGCGACTTAACGAAGAAATGTCAATTAAGACAGCTCTAAAGCTCGTGGGTGCTTTTTGTTATAAGGCAAATTTTGAGAATGGTTTAACAGAACATGAGTATGACCATGTGTTAATTGGAGCGTACGATGCCTCTTCTCAAATTTGCGTTAACCCTAAAGAAGTGTCAGACTATCGATGGATGACCCAAGATGAAATAGAAAGAGATCTTAGCGAAAATACTCATCTCTATACCCCTTGGTTCAAACCCGCTTGGGAAATAGCCTTATTAAGCTTAAAAAAATGAGGAGCAAAACATGTCCCAATTCTTATTGTCCATCCTTGGTTTTATCCTGGCAATTGGGATCCTAGTTTCTATTCATGAATTTGGCCATTTTTGGGTGGCACGCCGCTTTGGTATAAAAGTCATCCGTTTTTCAATTGGCTTTGGACGTCCTTTGTTTCGTTGGTACGATAAATTAGGCACCGAGTATGTTTTAGCCTCTATTCCTTTAGGGGGGTATGTCCAAATGTTGGGGGAACAAGATATCGATGTTCCTCAATCCGAACGTCCTATGGCTTATAGTTTAAAACCCACCTGGGTACGAATGTTAGTGTTGTTAGCAGGACCGGGATTTAATTTAATTTTTGCCGTGCTCATGTATTGGATAGTTTTTTTCTCTGGGATTTCGGTGATGATTCCGCTTTTAGGCAATATCCCCGAAGGGTCTCCGGCTTATGTTGCTGGCCTTAAATCAGGTCAAGAAATTGTTGCTGTGGAAGGAGAAGAAACAAAAAGCTGGGAAGAAGTACATGGGGCATTATTGAGTCATTTGGGAGAAACCCCGGTGATTAGTATAGATGTCCGCAACAAAAATCAACAAACGGTAGAAACCCACCATCTAGATTTAAGTCATTTAGCGGGAGAAAAGTCAGAAGGAGATATTTTAGACGAATTGGGGATTGTTCCTTTGGATGTCATACCACCCATTATTGGTGAAATACTCCCCGATTACCCAGCAGCAAAAGCGGGCTTGGCGGAAGGGGATAAAATTCTATCGGTCAATGGAACCGAAGTGCATTCGCGCATCGAATTGTCACAATATATACAATCCCATTTGGATGATAAATTAACCATCGTTGTCCTTCGGGGTGAAGCAAAACAAACCTTTTTGCTAAGCCCGATGATTAAAAAGCTAGAAGATGGGAGAGATATTGGTTTTATCGGGGTAAAATATGTTCCTCCCATTCTGCCCCCTCAAGAATATATGCATATCGAAAAATATGGCGCGGGCCAAGCGCTTGTAAAGGCACTGCAGCAAACAAAAGAGTATAGTTTGCTTTCGCTCAGCACGATCAAAAAAATGATTATGGGAACCATCTCTTCAAAATATATTAATGGTCCCGTAGCGATTGCAAAATTTGCTGGAAGAAGCGTTAGTTTTGGGTTTGAATATTTTTTAAGTTTTTTAGCGATGATCAGTATCAGTTTAGCGATCATAAATTTACTTCCAATTCCTCTTTTGGATGGTGGAAATTTTATGTATTGCTTATGGGAAATGGTGACGGGAAAAATAGTGTCATTTCATGTACGTGTTATAGGCGCTTGGATAGGTGCGTTATTTATTATAGGGATTACTCTGCTTGCGCTATATAACGATTTAATTCGTTTCTAAGAAACCTATAACCTGGGTGACTGAGAAGACCTATCATGATTCTATATTTTAAATATAATCAAACGACCTATAAATAATTATTCTTTCGATATGTTGAAAATCTATGCATTTGTGATAGGATGTCGCCTGGTGTTAAACAATTTTATAACAGGCCATTATGAAAAAAACTTCTCTTCTATTATTTTTAGTTGGCATTCTTGCCTGTAAACAAGCCTTTGCCTTTCAATCCTTTGAAGTTAAGTCCATTCGAGTGATTGGGTTACAACGCGTTTCTCAAGCGGCAGTCTTAAATGACTTACCCATCCGTGTCGGAGAAACATTGACCGAAACTCGATCAACCGAAATCATTCAGGTATTGTATAAGACAGGATTTTTTAAACAAGTCACCCTGGAGCGAGAAGGGGATGTCTTAGTTATTCGAGTAGTAGAACGTCCCACCATTAGTAAACTGGTTTTAAATGACGTTAAAGAAAAAGACAAGGTTCAAAAAATACTTCGAGAAGCCGGCGTATCAGAAGGACGTCTTTACGATCCCGCCGCAGTCATTCGAGCTCAAAAAGATTTAGAACATTATTATTTGAGCAAAGGTCGATATGGCGTAAAAATTGAACCCAATGTGACAGAAGAAGGATCTCTGGTTACCGTAAAATTAGACATCTTCGAAGGGGATGTTGCTAAAATTAAACACATTAAAATTATTGGAAATCATGCTTTTACAGAAAAAGAGCTTATCAAAGACTTTCATACTGGACCCAGTAATTGGTTGTCTTGGTTTACTTCCAAAGATAAATACGCAAAAGAAAAATTGAATGCTGACTTAGAAACCCTTCGCTCCTATTATATGGATAGAGGGTATATTCATTTTCAAATTGAATCGACCGAAGTTTCTTTAACCCCAGATAAAAAGCAAATTTACGTAACGATCCATGTTCATGAAGGCGATAAATATCATTTTGGTCGTGTGACGTTGGATGGTCAAAGTATCGTCCAAAAAGAAAAATTAGTTAAACTGTTAAAGCCTATTCAAAATGGGGCAACTTTTTCTAGAAAATCGCTGTTGGCGGTTAAGAAAGGCGTAGAAGATCGTTTGGGAACAGAAGGCTACCATCGCGCTGAAGCACGAATGGCGGTAGAAGCGAATGATAAAAATCAAACGGTTAGCGTCAATTTTCATATTGTCCCTGGGGCTCGTGTTTATGTACGGCATATTGAGTTTCATGGCAATGTTACCACCAAAGACGAAGTTTTAAGACGCGAATTACCTCAAATGGAAGGCACATCAATTTCTACCGGGTTAATCGAGGAAGGAAAAGAAAACATTATTCGTCGTTTTGGCGGAAATGTCGAAGTAGAAACTATCCCCGTTCAAGAGTGTCCCGATCAGGTGGATGTTGTTTATAACATAGAAGAAGCTAAACTCGGCCAAATTGGAGCGGGTATTGCTTATTCGGCTGCCGAAAAGTTAATGTTTAATTTTTCCATCAGTCAAGAAAACTTTTTTGGAACTGGAAAATCAGTCGATTTCCAATTTGATAATAGCCGTGCAAGTACCAATTATTCTATTGGCTACATGGATCCTTATTTTACTATCGACAGAATAGGGATGGGGGCTAGTGCCTATTATTCCAAAACCGATCTAAGTAGAGTTACCAGTTTTTCTCGCTATGCCACAGATACTTGGGGTGGAGATCTTCGATGGATACTCCCAATGGGTAGATTCGAAGCCCTAAAATTGGGATTAGGTTACGATAACCTGCACTTGAAATTTAATCCCAATGTGGTTGCTGGCGAAGTCATCGCCTTTACCAATAAATATGGAACTAACTATAAAGAGTGGAAGGCTTCTGTTGCCTGGATTTACAACAGCTTAAATCACCGCATTTTCCCTACGTGTGGGGTTTCTCATACTGCGGGTACTGAATTTGTATTGCCGGGTGCTAGTTTACAATACTATAAACTCACCTATGACTTAGCTTGGTTTTATGCTCTTACCGAATCAGAGAAATGGATACTGAATGTTTCTAGTAGTTTAGGGTTTGGAAACGGGTATGGAAAATCATCTACCTTGCCATTTTATCGAAATTTTACGGCAGGGGGTTCCAGGTTAGTTAGAGGGTTTAAAGAAAACACTCTGGGTCCGAAAGATGACAAAGGATTACCTTTTGGGGGAAATACCTTGGTATCGGGAACTGTTTCGCTCATATTTCCAACGCCCTTCATGCCAGATTCAAAATCTGTTAGAACAGCATTGTTTTTCGATGCCGGTCAGGTATATGATACTCGCTATAGAACGCGGGTGTTAAATGGGGTAACTATCCATCGTAATCCTACAGGCCTACGGTATTCGGTCGGGGCTTCAGTCCTGTGGAATTCACCCTTTGGACCGATTACGTTGAGCTTGGCGGCACCTTTAAATGCTAAGAAGGGTGTTGATAGCAAAGAGCCCTTTGCGTTTTCGGCGGGTACAACATTTTAGATTGAACATTAAAAGGAGAACTTTCTTGAATCAAATAATCCGATGGGTTTCAATACCTGTATGTACACTTCTACTTGGGATCTCTTTAGTTGTTGCTGCGGAAGCCAATTCGCCTCTTAAAGTAGGGGTTATTGATTGGCAGCCTCTCTTAACCAAATCACCCCAGTCCGAAGAAGCAAGTTCTCGGTTGGAAAATGAATTTAAAGAGCCCAAAGCAAGCTTAATTAAAAAACAAAAAGAGTTTCAAGCTAAACAGGAAAAATTGCAACGTGATAAAGACACCATGTCAGACGTTGAGCGAGGAAAAGGGGAAAAAGAACTCGCTAAAATGGGGCAAGATTATCGACGCATGGAAGAAGAATTTCGTTCTAATTTACAAGAACGACAAAAAGTAGAAATGGACGATTTTATGAAAGCCGTTAGAGAAGTGGTTGATAAAATTGCCGTCGAAGAGAAATATGATTTAGTCATCCCACAAGACGGTTTATTGTATATTGCAGATCGTATTGATATTACCGATAAGGTCTTGGAAGGGCTTGCTAAAGCTAAGCCTACTAAGTCCGAGACTAAGACCAAGAAGTAACATTCTTAATCTGTGGTGGCAAATACGGGATGAAGCATCAATCAGGCTTTCGTAAAACTTTACAAGAACTCTCAGAGTTATTGGGAGTTCGATTGCACGGCGATCCCCAGTGTGAGATCACTGGGATCGCCTCTATAGAGAGTGCAAAGCCAGGCGATTTAGCATTCTTAAGTGATCCCCAATATCGTCGTTTTCTGGCTTCTACCCAAGCTTCCGCGGTTATTTTAAAACCACAGGATGGTCTAAATTGTACCGTAAACGCACTTTTTTCCGATAATCCTAAGTTAAGCTTTGCCGCTATTGCAAAATTGTTCGAAAAAACAAACTCGATTAACCCCAGCATTCACCCCACAGCCATTTTAGGGAACGACTGTCAAATATCCGAAAAAGCTTATATTGGTCCTTATTGTGTTTTAGGGGATGGGTCTATAGTTGAAGATCAAGTGGTTATTGAAGCAGGTTGTATTATTGGAGAACGCTGTAAAATTGCAAAAAACACTACGATAAAACCGCGCGTAACTTTATATAACCAGGTTGAAATTGGACAGCACTGCCTTATTCACAGTGGTGTTGTACTAGGAAGCGATGGTTTTGGATTTGCAAATGATGCAGGTGATTGGGTAAAAATGCCGCATTTAGGACGTGTTGTCATCGGAAATTATGTCGAAATTGGATCCAACACCACCATCGATCGAGGATTTTTAGAAGATACCTTTATTGGTAATAGAGTAATCATCGATAATCTAGTTCAAATTGGTCATAATGTATCCATTGGCGACAGAACAGCGATTGCGGGCTGCGTTGGTATTGCAGGCAGTACTAAGATTGGTGAAAACTGTTTAATAGGAGGGGGCACTTCTATTGCAGGGCATATTGAGATTCATAGCAATGTTTATATTACTGCGACCAGTGCTGTCAATCGCTCACTGACAACACCGGGTGTATATTCATCTGGGTTGCCCGCTAAACCTAATAATGTTTGGCGAAAAAATGTTGCCCGTTTTCAGTCTTTAGACGAGATGGCCAAACGTATTCGAAAGTTAGAAAAAATGGTTTCTGCTTCAGAACGTTTGACGGAGGATGAATGAATATCCAAGAAATTATGGAATATTTGCCGCACCGGTTTCCTTTTTTATTAATCGATCGCGTTTTGGAATTCGAGTCTGAAAAATATTTGTTGGCACTTAAAAACGTATCGATTAACGAACCCTTTTTTGCAGGTCATTTCCCTAATAAAGCGGTAATGCCGGGGGTATTAATTGTCGAAGCCTTGGCTCAAGCTGCAGGGATTTTAGCTTATCAAAGTTCCAGCTTTAATCGAGGAGAATCTTTATTTTATTTAGGCTCAATTGAAAATGCGCGGTTTAGAAAGGTAGTATTGCCCGGAGATCAACTTCATTTGCGTGTGGACACGGAACGTCGTCGAGGGCATGTTTGGAAGTTCAAAGGGGTTGCGACCGTTGGGGGGGATGTCGTTTGTACAGCCACCATGACCAGTGCAGAGGGGAAGGTAAATTCGTGATAGATAAACATGCCATTATAGATCCAACAGCAAAAATTGCAGCCAATGTACACATCGGCCCTTTTTCTATTATTGGTCCCAATGTGGAAATTGAAGAAGGCACTTGGATAGGGCCTCATGTTGTTATTCAAGGTCCAACCAGCATTGGTCGTGATAATAAAATTTATCAATTTGCGTCCATAGGCGAGGCGACTCAGGATAAAAAATATAAAGGAGAACCCACTCGATTAGAAATTGGTGATCGTAATATTTTTAGAGAGTGTTGCACCATTCATCGTGGAACAGTCCAAGGAGGCGGTGTTACCCGCATTGGACACGATAACTTATTTATGAACTATACCCATGTCGCACACGATTGTGTATTGGGAAATCATATTACTTTTTCAAATAATGCCTCCCTTGCTGGACATGTTAAAGTTGACGATTTTGCCTCGCTAGGGGGGTTCGTCGGTGTACATCAGTTTTGTACCATTGGTGCACATAGTTTTGCTGCTGGCGGTGCCATCGTCGTCAGAGATGTTCCACCTTTTATTTTAGTATCCGGTTATCCTGCAGAACCGCATGGTTTAAATACGGTTGGTTTAGAACGAAGGGGCTTTGGAGCAACAACCATTGCTGCATTACGACGAGCCTATAAAATTATTTTCCGGCAAAGTTTAACCATTCAAGAAGCCATATCCGAACTTAAAAATATGGTTGCGGAAACCCCCGAAGTCGATTTACTCATCGATTTTCTTTCAAACTCATCGCGAGGCATTGTTCGCTGATTAAGCGAGTCGGCATCGTTGTTGGTGAACTCTCAGGGGATGCCTTAGGGGCAGATTTAATTCGGGTATTAAAGCATTATTATCCCAATGTCATTGTCGAAGGTATTGGGGGTCCCAAATTACAAAAAGAAGGGTGTAAAAGTTTATTTCCCATGGAAACCCTATCGGTCATGGGGTTTTGGGAACCTCTTAAGCGATTACCGAAATTAATTAAAATGTACCATGCCTTAAAAAACCATTTTATTCAAAATCCGCCCGATGTATTCATAGGCGTTGATGCACCAGATTTTAATTTGCGACTCGAAAAAGCCCTGCATTTAAAGAAAATTCCAACCGTCCATTATGTCAGCCCAAGTGTTTGGGCTTGGCGTCAAGGGAGAGTCCATAATATCCGAAAATCAGTCAATTTAATGTTAACTTTATTTCCGTTCGAAGCCGATTTTTATACGGAACATCAAGTCCCCGTTTGTTTTACAGGACACCCGTTTGCAGATCAAATTCCCTTACAAATTACCGAACTTCATTGTGAAGAAAGCAAAAAAACTCTAAATCTAGGATCAAACAAGACCATCGTTGCTATATTACCCGGTAGCCGTGATCTCGAAATGAAATATCTTGCATCCGTTTTTTGCGAAACCGCACGATGGTGTTATCAACAACGTCCAGATCTCTTTTTTATTATCCCGCTCGTGTCCGAAAAACATCAGCAACAATTCGAAGTGCTTATCAAAAAAATTGCCCCAGAAATCCCGTATAAAATTGTCCTCGGTAAAACCCGCGACGCCATTATGGCGTCAAATGCCGTTTTAGTCACCTCCGGAACAGCAACGTTAGAAGTCATGTTACATAAAAAACCGATGGTAGTCGCATATCGCATGCACCCTTTTACCTATCAACTTATGAAACGCTTAGTCAAAGTGCCTTACATTGCACTGCCTAATCTTATTGCTAAAGAAAAACTGGTTCCAGAATTTATCCAAGAAGACGCCGATCCTATCGCGATGGGATCCCAATTATTAAAATACTTAGATTCTGAAGCGGAAATATTAAAATTTAAAACCCGTTTTACCGAATTACATGCAAAATTAAAATGTAATGCGAGTGAGACGGCGTTGAAAGCAATTATTAATAATGTTTTTGCCAAAACGGGGTCGTAAAATGGGGTCGTGTCTTAACTATTAACAAGTAAAAAAGTACTTGTTAATAGTTAAGACACGACCCCGTTTATCAATTGGTTAATATTCCTTTGATAGTGTGATGACGGTTGCTTTCCCCCCCTTTTTAAAGGGGGGTTAGGGGGGATTTTCAGCGCTTGTCGGACATTATTTTTATAATAAAATTCTATAATTTATATCGAATCTTTTAGCAATTCTTTTTGCAATTATTTTACCAATGGGCCTTTTTCCATTTTCCATTTTAGAAATATCATATTGTTTCACTTCGATGTCTTTTGCAAATTCCAGTTGAGTCATTCCTTCTCGTAAGCGAATACCCTTTAAAATCGCACCTGGTTTTGTATACTTCTTATTTATTTTTTCAAATGAATACATTTTATCTTTTGATAAATACTCTTTAAGCTCATTTATTGCTTCTATAAGCATCGGATCACGAGGTTGTGTCTTATATTTGCTAATTTTATTAATAAAACTTCTAGGGATCTCAAAAAATAATCCTCCCCCGGAAACCAAATATTCATGCTCTTTTAATTGTTTAGTAGGGTGCGTTCTCATGTGTACCGACATAATATACCTCAATTAACTTATTAGTTCGATCTTTAACCTGCCAACATGCAACATAGGTTGGATTTCCTTTAATAAGATGACAATGTCTTTTGTCTTTCTGCCTCTAAGCTTACTATAGTTGGACCATCTCTGACCGGGACTAGGACCTTTAATTGATAATTCCTCAACTAATACTTGCATTACTAAAGTGACTTTTTCTGGAAGCTTTACAAAATGCTTCTCTACGTTTCTATGCAGCTTGACCTTCCATTTATCCATAATTATATACCAAGACGATTGAAAATGGCAAATATTGCCATATTGAACATGGCTAGTCAAATTTTCTTTACTTTGGTTAATAAGTTTATCGGCTAAAAATGTACGTGTATATTCATTTATTTTAAAGCGGGTCGTGCTAAATACGGGGTCTTAACTATTAACAAGTAAAACAGTACTTTTAATAGTTAAGACACGACCCCGTTTTCTTTACCCAGTAGCCGTGATCTCGAAATGAAATATCTTGCACTCGTATTTTGCCAAACTGCACGATGGTGTTATCAACAACGTCCAGCTCTCTTTTTTATTATCCCGCTCGTGTCCGAAAAACATCAGCAACAATTCGAAGTGCTTATCAAAAAAATTGCCCCAGAAATCCCATATAAAATTGTCCTCGGTAAAACCCGCGACGCTATTATGGCGTCAAATGCCGTTTTAGTCACCTCCGGAACAGCAACGTTAGAAGTTATGTTACATAAAAAACCGATGGTAGTCGCATATCGCATGCACCCTTTTACCTATCAACTTATGAAACGCTTAGTCAAAGTGCCGTATATTGCACTCCCCAATCTCATTGCCAAAGAAAAACTGGTCCCAGAATTTATTCAAGAAGCCGCTGATCCTATCGCGATGGGATCACAATTATTAAAATACTTAGATTCTGAAGCAGAAAGATTACGCTTCGAAACCCGTTTTACCGAATTACATGCAAAATTATGCTAAAATGGGGTCGTGTCTTAACTATTAACAAGTAAAAAAGTACTTGTTAATAGTTAAGACACGACCCCGTTTTCTCATTCGGAACTAATATAAAAGTAATAAATCATAAATAATAGGGTTTTCATATTAAAATGATATGAAAATATATTTATCGTGTAAATGCACGATTTTGGTCAGTGTAATGGAGGGGATTTTGTTATGGCAATTAATTATGAAGACAAAAATAGCGTAGACATGGTTAATACAGCTGTTGAACGTAGAAATAATGGAGGGTATACTCCTCCCTCAGGAGGAGATATGGCTAAGTATAACTTTACTACTGATAATGAAGCCACGAAATTTTACGATTTTCTAAAAGAGAAAAAAGTTTTCCGTTATGATAAAAAACCCCTCACTGGAAACATAGTTCATTTAAGTAAGAATGAGGAAAGCGAATTAAACAGAATTTGCAATGTAGTATATGGGGTCAATTTACCCGATCCTAGCGAGCCTAGAGTAGGTGCAAATCCAGTTCCAGCATCAGCATCCAATTCAAATAGAGGTGAAAGAGGTGATAAAAAAATGTCCGCAGATAACCCTCCTCCTTATACCCCAAGTAAGCCCCTCACGGTAACCAGGATTTCTAAAAGGCCTGTGCCTCAGAGTAATAAACCAACAGACGTGGATCTTTCAGGTGCTTTCAATAATCCAAATGCTCCACCCCCTGACATTAAGGGCAAAAAGGAAATTCCTGCGGGATTTTATAAATGCAAAGCGACCCTTAACTCTGATGATGCTAATATGGTAACACTAACTTTTGATAGTCAGGATGAAGCTAGAAAATCTAGCCAGTATATCATTAGGAATCGTAGAAAATTGGAGAAATTATTGGGTGCATTTGATTTTGTAGCTGGACAGGATACTACAATCACGCAACAAAGAGGTGGAAAATTTTCTTTCGAAATTAATAAAAAAGCTATAGATGAATTAATAGTTTTAAACAAATTGCAAGATCTTATCAAATTTCCTGCAGCAAGACTAAGATTATAGCAAAACGGGGTCGTGTCTTAACTCTTAACTCTTAACAAGTAAAAAGTACTTATTAAGAGTTAAGACACGACCCCTTATCGCGCTTCTAAGTTTTTTATTAAGACATCTGTTGCATCAAATACTCGAACATTCTCAGGTAATGTTAATGTCTCTTTAGGTTTTATTGGAATAAAAATGGCATATAAAATTTTTGTACCTGATTGAAGTGGCGTCGGTGTACCTTTAGAAATTAATTTTGAAATCGTATTTTGTACAAATTCAACAGAAGGTGTATTTATTGTCCATTTTACTTCACCTATCAGTAAAATTTTGTGATCGAGCGATAAAGAAGCGATATCCCATTCAGGTCCATTTCCGTGCCAGAAACGTCGAGCAGGTTCAAAAAATAAGTTTTCCTTATTTTCAAACAGCATCGGTACAGATTGACGGCACAGTTCTTCCCAAGATTGTGCAAAAATGTGAGGCATAATATCTTTTATCAATTCAAGTCGTGCTTTTTTGGAGATTTGCATATAAATGCTTCTCTTTGGGGCTACCACTTCATACCAAAATCTTAAAAAAGGATCTCGAATTTTATAGAGTGTTCGTTTACTAGAGGCTTCATGACACCCAAAGGGGATTTCTTTTTCAATAAATTCCAAATCCTTAAGTCTTTCAATGGGTCTCGATAATGAAGTAGAGGGTTGTCCCAATCGTCCTGCAATTTCCGATAATTTATGTGATCCAAGCCCAATGACATCTAAAATGGGGCGCAATCCCAATGCGGAAGGCGTTTCTTCAATCAATAATCGATGAGGTTCTTCTTGCAAAGGCCCATCTGGATCTAGTACCAGCGCTTCTATCGATTCTAGAATATTTTCTTTAAAGGGAGCTGCAAATTCCCAGTAACGTGGAATTCCTCCCCAAATACTATAAGCTTGAACACAATGATAAGGATTTTCAAGGTTCAGTGCTTCGCTAATGTAACGAAGCGGGATCTCTTTCAATTTTATAATTTCTTGCGCTCGACCATACAGTGGTTCATCTGCATTGAGTACTAAACCTTGCATCATTCGCTGGCTAGAACCACTAATGGCGACTATTAATTTGGCACGTTTCGCCTCATGATCAATAAACCGTTGCAAAATACTGGGAAGTTCCGGGGAATCTGAAACTAAATAAGGAAATTCATCAATAACCAAAGGACCGCGCCAATGTTTGTGTTCAGCATCTACCGCAAGACGAGTAAAAAGGCTGCCCCAATCAGGGTATTGTACAGAGGCAAACCCAGGAAGAAATGTCTCCAAAGTTTCAGCAAAATATTGCCGTTGCACTGCAGCAGAGGATTCGTCCGCAACCCAATAGAGCCCATTATGTCCTGATACCCATTCCAATAATAACCGGGTCTTTCCCACTCTTCTTCTGCCCCAAATAACAATGAAGACAGATTCCGATTGGCTGACAGCTTTATTCAAGCGATTCAATTCTTTTACACGATTTAAAAATTTCATAACACATATTATGCAACAAAACATTATGTATTACAACATTATGCTTAAAAACATAATGTATAAATGTATAATGTTTGTATCATATTGAAAAATATAAAAAATATATGAAGATACTATTTTGTGGGGTAAAATAGTATGGCTATAACCTTTATCATGCATTTACACGCATTGAATTTTGAGCACTCTGAATATACCAAACCAAATTAAAAAATACCGGACTATACTTAAAGTGGATATTGACAATCAATTTAGTCTATATAAGGGGAAATAACATGAAGAAATATCTTCTAATAGCACTCACGATACTATCCCTCGGGGCAACAGGGTTTGTAATCGCAAAGCCTGTTACCACGACCGCTCCGGTCACGGCTAACACAACTCAGGGGAAGTATATAAATACTGACTATGTTGTGGTTGTGAGGGGACATCGTCATCACCATAGAAACTGGAGAAATTATAATCGTAGACCTGTTGTTATCCATAGGCACTACTATTATCAGGAGAGACCCTACTATTACACACCGGGGTATTACTACTACGGATATTAATAGTGTAAGGGCTAGTTCGATAATGTTAATGTTAGGAGAGAATCTCGAGACCTAAAATTTAGAAATTATTATTCTAAACTTTTGGGTCTCGACTCTTATGTAGGATGATCTCGACGTGCTAGGATAGCACATGTATTTAAAGATCTAAAATTTAAACATCGAAAAAATCATACTAGGAATGGGTGTTTCATTTTTCTCTGCTCTTGATGAAATAAGTCCCAACCCTTGTGCATTGTCACTCACCCCTAAGGCTGTTCCAATTTTATCCCCGGCTTTGAGTTGTAACACAGATTGCGTAATAAGAACACCGGTAGATTTTTGGTCAGTAACATTAAGCCTGGAACTGGTATTGTTTATGGGTTTACCATTTTGTGTTAACCAGAGATCAACCCAACCTCCCGTGGTGGTTGATGATTTAGTACCGACTTGCCCGGCAGCCATTACAAAGTAAGTACCAGTTTTTTTCACAATAATTTCATTTTTGGGTCCGCTCAATTCGAGCCCTTGAATAGAATCCACTTGTTCCATTTTAACAGGCAGAGCATCATTTATAGCAGGTGTTTGAGTTTGTGAACTAGACAACTGAGCGTAAATATCATGTGTTTCCGCTGCAAACGCAGGTAGACTGATTAAGCTTAAAACACAGATGGGTAGAATAATATTCCAAACTGATAAAAATTTGTTAGCTCTCACATTAACTCTCCCTGTAAAATGTTTTAAATAGAAGGCGAAAAACAATAATAAAATGTATCAAGTTAAGAGTATAGAAGAGAGAGTGTACATTTTCCAAAATCAGGGTTACTCTAAACCACAAACCACATCCTATTTTGGAAGAATATTAATGTTAACGGCAGGTGTAGACGAAGCAGGTCGTGGCCCTTTAGCAGGTCCAGTGATTTCTGCCGTCGTCATTTTGCACCCTAAAACACGAATCAAAGGATTAACCGACTCAAAATTATTAACACCCGAAGCGCGTGAATTATTATTTGATACCATTTGTCATAAAGCAATAGCATGGGCCATTGGCAGAGCGGAAGTACACGAAATTGACAAGATTAATATTTTGCAAGCTACATTGCTTTCGATGAAAAGAGCAGTCGAAAAACTTTCGGTAAAACCGGATATAGTTTTAATAGATGGGAATAGTTATCCAGATCTCGATTTACCGATGGAAGCTATTATAGGCGGAGATTTATCTGTTCCCGCTATCAGTGCGGCATCCATTTTGGCAAAAGTGACTCGTGATCGAGAAATGATTGAATTGGCAAAAAAGTATCCCAACTATGGATTTCAAGAGCATAAAGGATACGGAACCCCCAAACATTTAGAAGCTTTAAAACGGTTGGGCCCAAGTCCTTTACATCGCCGAAGTTTTCAACCCGTAAAAACACTCTTATCATTAGTTAAAGAAGACCTTCCAGAAGCCATGGAACCATAAGGATGATTGCGCTTCCTTCTTTTGTACATCTACATGTCCACAGCGAATACTCTTTAGTAGATGGGATAATTCGCATTGAAGATTTAATCGAAATATCTTCCCAGCGTAACGAAAAAACCATTGCTTTGACCGATCAATCCAATTTATTTGCCCTGGTAAAATTTTATTCTGCCGCCGTGGAAGCGGGTATTAAACCTATTATTGGTTCTGACGTTTGGATTCAAAATGAAGAAGATATTCATAATCCTTTTCGCTTGATTTTATTGTGTCAAAATGAAATCGGATATAAAAATCTTATAGAGTTAGTAACCACTTCGTATATTCAAGGGCAACATTTAGGAAAACCTTTAATCCGAAAAGAATCTTTGAGTCAATTTAATCAAGGATTAATAGCGATAGCAGGCATGCGAGAGAGTGATATAGGACAAGCGCTTATTAACGCTCAATGGGAGATTGCTGAATCCCTTGTTGATAATTGGGTAGCACTCTTTTGTGATCGATTTTATCTGGAATTGACTCGGACGGGCAGGTTGGACGAAGAAGATACATTAGAAGCAATACTTGGGCTAGCAGAAAAAAAAGGATGTCCCGTGGTTGCAACCAATGATGCGCGATTTTGTGACAGAGAAGATTTCGAAGCGCATGAAGCACGAGTTGCTATTTATGAAGGACGTATATTAAATGATCCTAATCGACCTAAATTGTATAGTGAAAATCAATATTTAAAATCTTCGAAAGAAATGGAAGCCTTGTTTTCGGATATTCCAGAAGCATTACAAAATAGTTGCGAAATAGCCAAGCGCTGCAATTTAAAAATCAAATTAGGCAAAGTTTTTTTACCCAATTATCCCGTGCCCGAAGGGTTTACCATAGAAGAATTTTTGATCAAAGAAGCAGAAAAAGGTTTTCAAAAAAGATTTTCCCAGGGGGTTCGAAATTCAGAAGAAGACGTGTATCAAGAGCGATTAAAAACAGAACTGTCTGTGATAAATTCCATGGGTTTTGCAGGTTATTTTTTAATTGTTGCTGATTTTATTTCTTGGGCGAAAAAAAATGACATTCCAGTGGGACCGGGTCGAGGCTCTGGCGCCGGGTCACTCGTTGCCTATGTGTTGCAAATTACCGATTTAGATCCCATACATTATGATCTGTTATTTGAACGTTTTTTAAACCCCGAACGGATAGATATGCCCGATTTCGATATCGATTTTTGTATGGAAGGTCGCGATCGCGTAATAGATTATGTTACCCAAACTTATGGCCGAGAATCGGTATCCCAAATTATTACTTATGGAACTTTAGCCGCAAAAGCGGTTATTCGCGATGTCGGGCGAGTGCTGGGTCACCCTTATGGATTTGTCGATAAAATCGCAAAACTAATCCCATTGGAATTAGGCATTACCTTAGAAAAAGCCCTAGCCTCCGAAGAATTACTAAAACAACGGTATGAAGAAGAGGAAGAAGTCAAAAATCTTATCGACTTAGCAAAAAAATTAGAAGGTATCACCCGAAACGCCGGCAAACATGCCGGAGGTGTTGTTATTGCTCCCTCCAAATTAACCGATTTTTCCCCACTTTATAGAGATGCCGAAGAAGGGTCGATCGTCACACAATTTGATAAGATTGATGTTGAAAAAATTGGTTTAGTTAAATTCGATTTTTTAGGGTTAAGAACATTGACCATTGTTGATTGGGCAACGAAGATCATAAACCAGAAAAAAGCCGAAAATAACGAAGATCCGCTCGATATTAGCACCATTCCGTTAGACGATAAAGCCACCTTCAATTTGTTAAAAGATTGTCGTACAACGGCTGTTTTCCAATTAGAATCACGTGGAATGACAGATTTGGTGCGCCGATTACAACCCGATATCTTTGACGAAATTATTGCTTTGGTCGCTTTATTTCGCCCTGGACCTTTACAATCGGGTATGGTGGATGATTTTATTAATCGCAAACAGGGAAAAGCAAAACTTGAATATTTACACCCGAGTCTTACGAGTATTTTAAAACCCACTTATGGAATTATCTTGTACCAAGAGCAGGTCATGTTGATTGCCCAGGTATTGGCAGGATACACCTTAGGGGGTGCAGATTTATTACGTAGAGCCATGGGTAAGAAAAAACCCGAAGAAATGGCTAAACAACGTGCGATTTTTACCAAAGGTGCAACCGATCGAGGGGTAAATGCAAGAACCGCGACACATATTTTCGATTTGATGGAAAAATTTGCAGGGTACGGATTTAATAAACCTCATGCCGCAGCTTATGCATTACTCACCTATCAAACCGCTTGGCTTAAAACCCATTATCCTGCTGCTTTTATGGCAGCGGTATTGTCTTCGGATATGAATCATACTGATAAAGTGGTAGTCTTTGTCGAAGAATGCAAACAAATCAATATTAAAGTTTTACCTCCCAATATTAATGAAAGTCATTATAAATTCTCTGTAAATCAAAACAATGAAATTCTGTATGGATTAGGAGCTATAAAAGGAGTCGGTGAAAGCGCGATTACCAGTATTGAAGAAGCAAGAGCTAAAAATTCTTTTCGAGATTTATTTGATTTTTGTGCTCGGGTAGATTTACGAAAAGTATCCAAACGGGTATTAGAAGCCTTAATTCGTTCTGGTGCGATGGATTGTTTTGGCTTCGAGCGCGCATGGCTCATGAGCTCCTTAGAGGATGCTGTAGAATCAGCTCAACAAATTCTAGAAAATCGAGAAAGTGGTCAAGGAGATTTATTTGGCGAGTGTTTATCAATCGACGATGTGCTTATCCATCAAAAGCCAAGGGATGTTTCTCCTTGGAGTGATTCGGTACGTTTACAGGGTGAAAAAGACACTTTAGGCTTTTATTTAACGGGACACCCTTTAGATCAGTATGAAAAGGAACTTCGAAAGCTTGCTTCAACGTGTGTTCGAGATTTAAAAATTGAAAAAAATAAGAAACAAGTCATTGCAGGGTTAATTGTTGCGGTCAAGGTTGTACAAACGAAAACTCAAGATCGTATGCTCTTTATGACGGTGGACGATAAAACCGGTCGTCAAGAAGTCACCGTGTTTTCCGATCTTTTTAGAGTACACAAAGAAAAACTACAGAAAGATAGGTTGGTCATTGTGGAAGGAGAGGTTAGTCCAGATAATTATTCTGGTGGTCTTAGAATGCGGGCGATAGATATTTTTGATTTAGATACTAGACGTTCTAAAATTGCGAAATTTCTTTTGATAGAACTTATCAATGAACAAATGACCGAGGATTTTTCAAAGCGGCTTAAAGCCATTTTAACAAATTATCGAGGAGAAAAAACTTATATTAAAATGGTGTATCCAAAACCTGATAAAAATGCCAAAGTTGTCTTAAATCTAGGTAATAATTGGAAGATAAAACCGGCAACAACTTTAATTGAACAATTAAAAGCAATGGTAGAAATTAAAACCGTGGAAGTTGAATATTAGAGGATAAAAGATTGGGTGCTGAATTTCTGCGTTTTAAAGTTCGCGCTAGAGCATCGGATAATAAGCAGAATTGGAAAGTGACGGTTTTAGAGTGACATGTTTTAGGGACAGGAAATTCAATCTCATCTTTGGTGTGCGGATCTAATAAGCTTCTTCCTAAAATAAATTTGAATACATTAGAATCTAAATTGCTTTTTGCATAGATAATAGGCGATTTATGAGTCAATTCATTTTTTTCTTGTATTAAAAAGGGATCGTGCTCTAAAAAAGCTTGAACAATGGGTAAAGACCCATAGATGCAACTCATCTGAAAAGCATTTAATGACATATTTCGGAGGCTCACACGAGGATTCGCTCCGTTTTCTAAACGATTGACGACTTGCTCGAGATTTCTAGTTCTAACGCCCGCTATCAATTGTTTATCTAATTCTTCTTGTCTTGCTTTTATGAGTAAAGCGACAGCTTTTCCATTGAATTCCTGATCATGTGCCAGATTTAATGGAATTGTGCCATCGGGAGTAGGAGCATTAATTTTTGCCCCTTTATCAATGAGTAATTTGATGAGTTCAAGATCACACCCAAATTCGATTGCACGGTGCAACGGAGTGTAGGCGCCTTCTCGACCTTGACTGGCCAGATTAACATCGGGTGTTTGTTTTAGAGTAAATAAATATCGTATAACTGGCATACAGCCTTTTGGCTTAGATTGGTTATGGGCAGCGATGAGAAGATCAAGCATTCTGCTCCCATTAAAACACGGTCTATTAACATCAAACCCATGATGCATAAATTGTTGTAACATTCTGAGATTAATAGGTAATCTTTGGAGTAAGTAAAAGAGAGGGACTTTACCTGCATCGTCCTCTTGGTACATGTCATGACCCGTATCTAAAAGCGATTTCACCTGTTTTAAATTATTTCCTTTAACGGCTTCATGAAGCGGTAACTTAGGAGTTCCTAATACAGGTTGATTTTGTTGTGTTATTTGTTGTTCGCCATTAGTGGCCATTTTTCACCTCGTCAATCAATATTTATATTATAAGTAATCTAGTTAATAAACTGCATACTAAGTTATTCGTAACCATCAGTATACCTCTTAAGCTTTAGCACTGACAACCGCCACAAGAGCCGGCAAAGGAGCTACCGGGAGGCTTGGCGCAGAAGGCGGTATGGATGGAACAGGGGATGGGGTTCCCTCTGACAATGCGGTCAAGCTTGGGTGACTTGAATTGGCGCTTGTGTATTGTAACAAAGTGCTTCCTTGGGCTTCTCCTTGTAATGCTTTTGGAATTAATACCTGATGCAGGAATTTTCCATATTCGCTACATCGTAATTTAGAACTTATATTTAAATCCTCGGGAGAGATTTTTCTTGATGCGCTAAAAGGTTCTAGCTCAGATTGGCAAAGCGTTATAACTCGAATAGGCAATTCGGAATATTTTTGTTTTGTCAGATATTTACTTTTGAAGGCAGAGGACCCACCCAATTCGTATAAACAATGACCATCCGACATCAGAACGAGGTTATGATGAAACGCCTCTCCACCGGGTTCCAGAACAATACAGGCGGTATTTTTTTTAATTAATATAGCATCACAATGGAAAGGTGCTATCAGCTTTTCGCGATACAATAAAAAAGATCCACAGTCATATTCTCGAGATTCTGGTTTGAATGTTTTTGTTTTTAAAACATTGTTACATACCGCTTCAACAAATTCATGCTCCATAAGAGAAGATTTACCCTTAAAAAATTTTTCTTTTTTAAAATATGTAAAGTTCGTCGCAACAGTAAAATCAAAATTAAACTTTCTTCTTGTCAATTTATATCGATTTAGATCATAAATAAAAAAGAAATCGCGAATTGCTGAGTCTGGGGTTTTTTTTCTTTGTGCTTTAAATTCTTTTGTCAATTTATTCTTTTTAGGTCCCGACTTATAAACTCGTTCCATGTTAGACAGCGGATGCTTTGACAGGGCTGTATGAAGTTCACAGACAAAATTAACAAAACAAGGTGTTTTATTTTGGGGTGCTGTAAATTCATCCGCTAAAATTCCTAATGAATGACATAGGTTATTTAATTGGATGGCATAAACTTCACTACCGCGTTTTGTATCAGTTCGAATGGCTTTTTCTGCGAGTCTAAATATTTTTTCAGCCGGGGGGGGAGGGTAGCCTATGTTCGACAAACAATTGGGCAAAACCTAAAACTTCTTCTAAGCTTGGGTTAAACGAACCTACTGAGAGTTTGTTAAACCAATTTGCTGTTGCGGTTAATATTCCAGGATGCTTCACGCCACAATTTGCTAAGTGACGTGCAATGGCACTGACCAATACGATGTCGTTTACCTCTTTAACATCTGCCTTATTAATTCTTTTTTCAATTTCATCTAAATCTCGTCTAAGCTCAGAGTCTTTTGTTTTTAATTCTTTTTCCTGTTGAAACCAACCGGTGGCGGCATTAGGATCGGCCTTTCGAAGCTTTTGAATATGATCCATCTTCGCAGCGACTTTAATCAAATCTTCATTTGATTTTGAAGCAGAATCTACCGATGCTTTCTGTTCATAATTATCATTGGAATCTGCTTTTAACCCTATATCGCTAGATTTACTTTTAGGCTTGTCAGCCTTTGCTTTTGAATCGGTGGTGCCTTTTAATTTCTCAATAAAAGGGCCTAGAGAAATTATAGATTCTAAAAGTTCATGTACTTCGGCAGGAGGACTAGAGTCTTCATACACCTCTTTAATCGAGACGCCTTTAGTAAATATTCGATTGAGTGAATCTAGAACGGCATCTTGAAAGGTGCCCTTTTTTGATAAGGCAGAAAAATTATCGGGTAAATTTGAAAATAATGCGCCCAGAACATCAACGGGAGTAAAGGGAACCTCATCCTCTCCGATGAAAATTTCATTTAGATTTTCAAATAGGTGTTGACACAGGGATGAATCTTCTAAAATCTTGACGAGTTCTTGTAAAGCTTCCCCGGCAGCTTTAAGATCTGTGATACTTGTAAATTCCTCATCCAAAGATAATTTTACCTTTGAAATTAGAGATTTTATACTCTTCGGTGCTAACGCCATGTCAACCTCTATTTTCTAATAATAATTATTGAATGCATTTTATAAAAATGCGTGCAAATGCGCTTATGTTTTTTAATCTATAAAATAAATCGTGTAATTAATAATAAATTAGTTATTTAGGGTTAAAATAACATAGATTCTATCCATGTGGCAAGATAATTTTGGATTTAATTGAAGTTATTTTTTCCTTTTTGGAGAAGGCCTGGCTTCTCCACCTAAGGAAAGATTGGGTTCTGAATGGCAGCGTTTTAAAAGGCCTTCTCCATTTAAATCATCCGTTTTTAAGCTGAACACGAAAGTAACCGCTTTGGAATGGCTTGTTTTTGGAGCTGGAAATTCAATCTCATCTTTGGTGTGCGGATCTAATAAGCTTCTTCCTAAAATAAATTTGAATACATTAAGATCAAAATTGTATTTTGCATAGGCAATAGGCGATGTGCGCGTCGATTCATTTTTTTCTTGTATTAAAAAGGGATCGTGCGCCAAAAAAGCCTGAACAATAGGTAAAGTTCCATGGATACAACTCAGCTGAAAAACATTTAATGGCATATTTTTCAAATTCGTACGAGGATTTGCTCCGTTTTCTAAACTATGGGTTACTTGTTCGAGATTTCCAGATTTAACGCCTGCTATCAACTGTTTATCTAATTCTTCTTGCCTTGCTTTTATAAATAAAGCGACCTCTTTTCCATAGGGTTCTTGCTCATAAGCTAGATTTAATGGAATGGTGCCAGCTGGAGTAGGGGTATTTATTTTTGCACCATTATCAATAAGTAATTTGATGAGTTCAGGATCACATCCCAATTCGATTGCACGATGCAAAGGAGTAGTGTAGGTGCCTTCTCGGCTTTTATTGGCCAGATTAACATCCGGTTTTTGTTTTAAAGAAAATAAATATCGTATCGCTGGCAAACAGCCTTTGGGTTGAGATTGGTGATGGGCATTGATGAGAAGATCAAGCATTCTACGCCCATTAAAACAGGATCTATTGACATCAAATTGATGATGCATAAATTGTTGCAACATTCGGAGATTAATAGGTACCCTTTGGAGTAAGTAAAAGAGAGGGATATTATCCGCCTCGTCTTTTTGGTACATATCTTGATTTGCATCCAAAAGTGATTTTACCTCTTTTAGATCATTGGCTTTAACGGCTTCATGAAGTGGGAACTTAGGAACTCCTAACAAAGCTAGATTTTGTTGTCTTAGATCTTCTGCAGTAGCGGCCATTTTTTCACCTCGTCAATCTACATTAGTATAATAATTAATAAGTTAACTATGTTTCTCTTTTTCGTAAACAGAAGTATATCATTAAGCTACCCCACTGACAACTGACAAAGCACACAGTGGATCTATCGGAAGGCCCGATCCAGTTAAGTTGGTTATTTCATTGGTTTGTTGTCTAGAAAAGCGTTTTGGTGTAGTCTCGGAGAGAGATTACGTAATCTAGAGTTGGAAAATGAGCTTAAATTTTTTAGATTTTGAACGACCGATTGCAGAACTCGAGGCTAAAATTGAAGAACTACGATTGGTGGGGACGGATAGTCAATTAAATATTCAAGATGAGATCTCTCGTCTACAGGCAAAAAGTCGATCTTTAACCGAGAGTATCTTTCGATCTTTAACTGCTTGGCAAGTTGTGCAATTAGCCCGTCACCCGGAAAGGCCGTATTCATTGGATTATATCGCTAAAATCTTCACGGATTTTGATGAGTTGCACGGGGATCGATCATTTTCGGACGATAAAGCCATTATAACGGGTATTGGACGATTAGAAGGCATGCCGGTCATGATAATCGCTGAACAAAAAGGGCGTGACGTTAAAGAAAAAATATTACGAAATTTTGGTATGCCACACCCTGAAGGCTATCGAAAAGCCTTAAGAATAATGAGATTAGCTGAACGATTTAATATTCCGATCATTACCCTCATCGATACTTTTGGTGCATACCCTGGAATTGGCGCAGAATCCCGTAATCAAAGCGAAGCGATTGCCAGAAATTTATTGGTCATGTCAAAACTTCGCGTGCCAATCTTGTGTGTGGTTATTGGAGAAGGCTGTTCTGGTGGTGCGTTGGCCATTGGTGTCGGGGATAAAACTTTAATGCTCCAATATGCCTATTATGCGACTATTTCCCCCGAAGGCTGTGCCACCATTTTGTGGAAAAGCTCCGAAAAAGCTTCGGAAGCGGCAGAAGTCATGGGAATTACCTCCGAACGCTTATTACAGTTAGGCTTAATTGACGAGATTGTTCCCGAACCTCTCGGTGGAGCCCATCGAGATCCCGATAAAATGGCCGAAATGTTAAAAAAAGCCTTAATCGCTAATTTACGACCTTTAAAAAATCTTCCTACCGATACCATGCTAAAAGCCAGGTATCAACGCTGGATCAATATGGGTATTCATAGTTCATGAGGATGGGGTCAGGCACTTTGACAATTGACAACTTCCTAAAAACAATACCGCTCTTAACAGAATCAAAACGATTATGGATAGGTTACAGCGGTGGTTTAGATTCTCACGTGTTATTAGATCTCGCTGTTCAAGCTTTTCGTACTCTTAATAATGGTGAAAATGATGAAATTAATCCTTATTTTATTGGAGCCATTCATGTTCACCATGGTTTAAGCCCCAATGCCGATGGTTGGGCCGAGCATTGTGAACAAATCTGTAGCGAGCTTCAAGTTCCTTTAAAAATTCTGTGGGTAGATGCGACACCCATGTCGGGCGAAAGCCAAGAAGAAGCCGCCCGCATTGTGCGGTATAAAGCTTGGGAAGAGTTTTTACAACCCGAAGATTGTTTAATGTTGGCGCATCACGAAGGCGATCAAGCCGAAACCATTTTATTGCGTCTTTTTAGAGGGGCAGGTCCCTTAGGTTTGGGCGGTATGAATCAAAAATCTAAATTAGGGGAACAGGATTTAATTCGTCCTTTATTATTAAACTCTAAAGAACAAATTGAATCCTACGCAAAAGAAAGAAAATTAAATTGGATTGAAGATGAAAGCAATTTAGACACACGTTTCGATAGAAATTTTTTACGTCACGAAATTTTTCCTAAATTAAATGCCCGTTGGCCAAGGGTCGTACGTTCGGTAAGCCGCTCTGCCGCACTTTGTTTAGAAACCGCAACCGCCGTTCAAGTTTTAGCCTCGCAAGATTTAGAAACTGTTCATAGCGTAACCGAAAAAGCCTTATCGGTTAAATCTTTACTAAAACTAGAACCCATTCGAAGACGAGGTGTTCTTCGGTGCTGGTTTAAAAATCTAGGATTTTTATCCCCTAGCCGTGATCATTTAGAACGCATTGATAGAGAAGTTCTACAAGCAAAACCGGGCTCCAAACCTCGCTTAAAAATTGATGATTATGAGATCCGACGTCTAAAAGACGATTTATGTGTTAAAAAGTGCGAGGAATGGGAGTTAATTGATATGGTATAGGCAGAAAGTTACACTTAATGTAACTCGAGGTTTTTAAAAATAATTAACGAACCTTTATGGCTGTCCCGTTTTTATTAGCTTAATAACTAAAATAGTCGTTTGAATTAACCTTAGGAATCTGTTAAAGTTAAATCCCGTCGAGTATGATCTTTTTTTATCATTCAATGACATTAAGTAATTTGAAATAATTATTTAATGATCATTGTATTATGGATCATTTCAGGGTCAGTAGAGCTCTCTCTTGTCGAATTTTAAACATTAAGGAAGTTCATGACACGATATATATTTGTCACAGGCGGGGTAGTTTCTTCATTAGGAAAAGGAATAGCTATCTCGTCCTTAGCGGCCATTTTAGAATCTAGGAATTTACGACCCACCATCATCAAGTTTGATCCTTACATTAATGTGGATCCCGGCACCATGAGTCCTTTTCAGCATGGGGAGGTCTTTGTGACCGAAGACGGCGCTGAGACCGATTTAGACTTAGGGTACTATGAACGGTTTATACGCACCACCATGTCCCGAAATAATAACTTTACGACGGGTAAAGTATATGAAAGTGTTATTGCTCGAGAACGCCGAGGGGATTATTTAGGGGCTACGGTACAAGTCATTCCCCACATTACCGACGAAATCAAACGATATATTGTCGAAGATCACAAAGGGTACGATGTCATCTTAGTCGAAATTGGTGGCACGGTCGGTGATATAGAATCTTTGCCCTTTTTAGAAGCTATTCGACAACTTAGAATGGAATTAGGCCAACAGAATACGTTGTTTATTCATCTCACCTTGGTGCCTTTTATTCCAACAGCAGGCGAAATTAAAACAAAACCCACACAGCATTCGGTAAAAGAATTACGATCGATTGGTATTCAGCCTGATATTTTAATTTGTCGCTGCCAGGATTTATTACGCGACAGTGATCGACGCAAAATTGCACTTTTCACAAACGTGGAAGAAAGCGCTGTTATCTCTTCTCCCGATAAAAGATCCATCTATGAAATCCCCATGGCTTTACATGACCAAGGGTTGGACGATATTGTTTTAGATAAACTTCGAATTACCGCGCCTAAAGCAAACTTAAAAGAATGGCAAAAAATTGTGGCTCGACAGCTGAATCCCCGCCGTGAAATTAAACTTGCGTTTGTCGGTAAATACGTCAATTTTGCTGATGCTTATAAATCACTGATTGAAGCCTTAATGCATGCGGGTATTCAGACCGAAACCAGAGTGAATATTCTATTTATAAATTCAGAAGAATTGGAAGAGTCCAATGCAAAAATAGATTTATTACAAGGTGTTGATGCCATTTTAGTGCCCGGTGGATTTGGTAAGAGAGGTGTAGAAGGGAAAATTAAAGCCGTGGAGTATGCCCGAAAACATCAAATACCTTATTTAGGGATTTGTTTAGGATTACAAATTGCAGTGGTAGAATTTGCCAGACATAAAGCGGGTATGAAGACCGCCAATAGTACCGAATTTGATCCCAAAACAGAGTTTCCCGTCATTGCATTAGTCACGGAATGGATGACCGAAAAAGGGGAATTCCAATTTCGAAGTCGTGAGTCAGATCTCGGCGGTACGATGCGATTAGGAGGTCAACAATGTCGGTTAGAACCGGGAAGTCTTGCAAAAACAATTTATGGCAAAGAGACTATTGTTGAACGTCATCGTCATCGGTACGAAGTCAATAATCATCTTCTTCCCACACTCGAAAAAGCAGGGCTTAAAGTATCCAGCCGTACCATGGATGGAAATTTAGTCGAGATGATCGAATTGAGTGATCACCCTTGGTTTGTGGCTTGCCAATTTCACCCAGAGTTTCACTCAACACCGAGAGATGGACATCCGTTATTTACCCAGTTTATAGAAGCTGCTTTTCAGTATCAAAAGAGTAAAGAAAAAGTAAAAGGAACCGTTTCATGAAAATTTGTGGTTATACGTTAGGAGAAAAAGAACCTTTTGTTCTTATTGCAGGCCCTTGCGTGGTAGAAAGCGAACAATTAGCTTTGGATACAGCAGGTTATTTAAAAGAAATTACACAACAATTAGGCATACCGTTTATTTATAAATCGTCTTTCGATAAAGCCAATCGTTCTTCGCATGATAGTTTTCGGGGATTAGGGGTAGAAGAAGGGTTACGCATTTTAAGTCTGGTCAAAAAAACTTTTCAGATCCCTATTATAACAGATGTTCACGAAGATACACCCCTCGACGAAGTTGCGTCTGTTGTGGATGTGTTGCAAACACCCGCATTTTTATGCCGTCAAACTAATTTTATTCAAAAAGTCGCAAAATTAGGGCTGCCCGTTAATATTAAAAAAGGGCAATTCTTAGCACCTTGGGATATGAAAAATGTCGTCGAAAAAGCCCGTGCCGTTGGAAATTCTTCTATTCTAGTTTGTGAACGCGGGGTTTCTTTTGGCTATAATTACTTGGTCACAGATATGCGATCGCTCGTGGTATTAAGAGAAACCGGCTGCCCCGTGGTATTTGATGCCACACACTCCGTACAATTACCCGGTGGATTAGGAAATAAAACTGGGGGACAACGGGAATTTATTCCAACCTTAGCCCGTGCTGCGGTTGCCGTTGGTATATCGGGTCTTTTTATGGAAACGCATCCCAACCCCGATCAAGCGTTAAGCGATGGCCCCAATAGTTGGCCATTAGATCAAATGAAAGAATTATTGGAAACCTTAAAATCATTGGATGAGATTACTAAAAGTGCTACAAAATAAGTTTTTGAAAATGCGTCAAAAGAAGGATTTTGTGCTTGGCTGATATTCAGGATCTTCATGCTCGAGAAATTTTAGACTCTCGCGGTAATCCAACAGTAGAAGTAGAAATCACGCTGTCGTCTGGTGTCAAAGCCTTAGCTTGCGTTCCTTCTGGGGCGTCGACGGGTAAGCGAGAAGCCTTAGAATTACGGGATGGCGACAAAACTCGATATGGCGGCAAGGGAGTTCTGAATGCCGTTAAATCCGTTAATACGATCATTCGTTCTGCTTTACTGGGACATGATGTTCGTCATCAAAGAGGCCTAGATGAAATATTAATTGCTATCGATGGCACACCCAATAAAAGCCGATTAGGGGCTAATGCCATTTTGGGAGTTTCTTTAGCGGCAGCAAGAGCCGGTGCTTTAGCGGTTAAAAAAACTTTATTTCAATTTTTAGTCGAAGGACAAGAACACGTCCCTCCGACGTTACCCGTTCCGTTAATGAATATTATTAACGGGGGTGTGCATGCAGACAACAATTTAGATTTTCAAGAATTTATGATTGTACCCGCAGGTGCTCTTAGTTTTAGAGAAGCCCTCAGATGGGGGGGTAGAAGTTTTTCAAACTTTAAAAACCGAGTTAAAAAAGAAAGGATATTCTATCGCGATTGGGGATGAAGGGGGCTTTGCACCCAATTTATCTTCTCATCGAGAAGCCCTAGAATTAATCTTATCCAGTATTGAAATTGCAGGCTTTAAACCAGGTAAAGATATTTATTTGGCTTTAGATCCTGCCAGTAGCGAATTCTATCGTGAAGGTCGCTATCATCTTAAATCAGAAAATAAGAGTTTTTCTTCACAAGAATTGACTGATTACTATGTCGATATGGTCAATCAATATCCCCTCATATCCATAGAAGATGGATTAGCCGAAGAAGACTGGTTGGGTTGGAAGTATTTGACCGATGCGTTAGGAAAACGTATTCAATTAGTGGGAGACGATCTTTTTGTCACCCAAACCCAATATTTACAAAAAGGGATCCAACAAGGCATTGCTAATGCTATTTTAATCAAATTAAATCAGGTCGGCACTTTAACCGAAACTTTGGCTGCAATTCATATGGCCAGAAAAGCGGCGTATGGTTTTATTATTTCCCATAGAAGTGGTGAGACAGAAGACACTTTTATTTCCGACTTAGCCGTCGCAACCGCCTCGGGTCAAATAAAAACCGGATCCCTTTGCCGCACCGATCGAGTTGCAAAATATAATCAATTATTAAGAATCGAAGAAATGTTACCCCCTAATAGTTTTGCCGGCAAAAATGCATTTAAAGGTAGGGTCGATCTTCAATGATAAAAGGTACGGTCATTATTTTATTTGTATTACTAGGCATTTTTCAGTACCAAGCTTGGAGGGGACATGGCGGCATACCGGATACCTTACGCTTAAAAAAACTAGTTGCAACCCAACAAGCCGAGCTTGATACACTAAACCATCGAAATCACTTATTAGAAGCAGAAATTAATTTCCTCAAAGAAAACCCTTTGGCATTAGAAGAGCGTGCCCGCAGCGAATTGGGGATGATAAAACAAGGCGAGACCTTTTACTTGGTCATTGAACCGATGCGTTAGTCCAATTGAATAAGTCCAATCCTTAAGCGATCTTGGCCTTGGCCTTATCCTTATTCTTATCTTGATTAAGAACAGTTGCTTCTGCAAGTTTCGGTTTATCAGAATCGTTTCGAGCTGCATCTTTTTGCTTAAAAATCATTGACATCCAAATTACATTCCGGTAGATTTCGAAACCGGATTGCGTGATCACCCTTAAACTTATGGGTGATTTTACGCCTAATATCTCTCTAGTTGTGGTTTTTAAAACCATATGGTATATTTAAATATGAAGGCTCAGCTCGTATATAGGGAACGGTTATTTATTTCGGAAGACACCGTTTGTGAGAAGGTTATATGGCGTCTACCTATGGAGAGGGTGCCGATGGGTAAAAAAATTGAGATTAATATAGGCTCTTTAGAAGATTCAGGCAAACGTTTCATTGCAGCTTGGCATGGTGCAGAGAAGTCTGATACTCCTCAAGAATTTCTCACTTTTAAAGATTTCGAAACGCTCTTGAAAATATTAACTCCCAAGCGGCTATCTCTTTTAAAATATCTTCGGAATGCTGGTTCCATGAGTATCCGTTCTTTAGCTCTTCAGTTAGAGAGGGATTATAGTAATGTTCATAATGATGTTAAGCAATTGATAAATTGTGGCTTAATTGAAAAAGATAGTTCCGATAAAATTTCTGTTCCATGGTCCGAGATTATTGCACACTTTTCATTGGGGAAAATGCCTAAAAAACCGCCTCCTAAAAAACATACCTCTTTAAAAAGCCAGACCCTAAAATACCATAAAAAGGCTTCATGAATTAAAATAATCAGAAACCAAACTAATCTCTTGTTTGTTAGCGTCAATAATGGTATGATAATAACTTATCGATAAAAGAGTACCTCCCCATGCTTCCCAAACATAAAAGACTTCTCGATATTCTAGTAATGGCAGCGCTGTTTGCCCCTTCTTTTTTGTTTATTAAAGTTGCCGTTCAAGAAATAAGCCCAATTACTGTAATTGCACTCAGGGTTTCATTAGCGGCTTTAATGCTGCTGTTGGTATTAAAAATTCGGAATATTTCAATCCCTACAGACTTTAAACTTTGGAAATATTGTTTTACCTTAGGGTTTTTAATCAACGGATTTCCTTTTGTTTGTTATAGTTACTCTTTGGCATTAATCCCGACGTCTTTATCCGCCTTAATTAACGGCTTAACGCCCATTGTAACGGTATTTCTAGCCAATATTTTTCTTCAAGATGAACGCTTAAATTTACGCCGAGGGTTGGGGGTTATTTTAGGTTTTTCTGGATTTATTGTTTTATTTTTGCCTGCGCTTTTAAACACTGACGGGGATTATAATCTCATCGGTATTTTATTAAGCTTTGTAGGTGCTATTTTTTATGCGTTTGGGGCTGTATATGCTCGCAAATATGTGCAAAAAGCACCGCCCTTAGTTGCACCTACTCTGCAGCTCATGTCATCCCTTATATATTTAATCCCACTTGCGTTTATTGTTGAAACACCCATACAAGAGCTGCTGGAAGCTTCAATGGCTGCCTGGACCTCAGTCTTGTGCGTCGCCTTATTGGGAACGGCGTTGGCATTTATTCTGTATCATCGCATTGTGGTGCAACAAGGTGCGACGGCTTTAACCATGGCCATGTATTTGCTGCCCATATTTGGGACAGCCATAGGGGTTCTTTTCTTAAACGAAACCATTACCCTTAATTTTGCTTTAGCTGGATTATTGATATTAATCGGCGTTGGCATTGTGAATGGAATGATTAATTTACCAACAAAGCGTGCAAAAATTGAACAACCTGATTTTTAGATAAGTGTTCGGTTTTACCGTCTTTTCTTGCTTTATACTCCACGACATTCGCTTCAAGATTTTTTTCGCTCAGGACCAAACGATGGGGTATGCCAATTAATTCGGCATCCGCAAACATAATACCTGCACGCTCATCTCTATCATCGTATAATACTTCAATTCTGGCTTCTAAAAGCTCTTGATAAAGCTTTTCTGCTGCTTCTTTTAAAGGTTTAGATTTATGAAGCCCAATGGCGATGAGTACCACTTGAAACGGAGCCATGGTTTTTGGCCAAATAATGCCTTTTTCATCATGGTATTGTTCAATGGCAGCAGCGACAATTCTGGATACCCCAATCCCATAACAACCCATCATCAATTCGCGGGCAGTGCCACTTTCGTCTAATACCGTAGCATTCATAGAGCGGCTGTATTTATCGCCTAATTGAAAAATATGTCCTACTTCTATACCTCGAGCAAAAAGAAGGGTGCCTTGTCCATCTGGACTTGGATCGCCCTCTACGACATTTCGTAAATCTTGTGCTTCGGGTTCTTCGCAATCTCTGCCCCAGTTAAACCCAGAATAGTGAGTATCATTTTGGTTTGCCCCGCAAATAAAATTAGCCATGTGCATTACAGCATGATCAGCAATCAGGGGGACATTTAATCCTTTGGGTCCCACAAACCCCGGAGAACACGCAGCAATACGCTGAACATCTTCGATCGAAGCTAAGGTAAAGGGATTGCTGACTAAAGGTATTTTTTGGGCTTTGATAGGATTAATATCATGATCCCCTCGGACCATTAGAGCAACAAACGGATATTCTTCAGTGCTTCCGTTAACCAAAAAAGTCTTTAAAATATCTTTTGTTTCAAGTTTTAAATATTTTGCCTGTTCTACAACCGATTTTATGCCCGGCGTTTTAACAAATCCTAAGGCTTCTGTGGGGGCTTTTCTAGGCTCAGTTGGTTTAAGAGCTTCTGCCTGTTCAATATTTGCTGCATAAGAACTTTTATTACTGTAGGCAATTAAATCTTCCCCGGATTCGGCAAGTACTTGAAATTCGTGTGATCCCGTGCCACCAATATTACCGGTGTCGGCGAGCACAGCTCTAAAATTTAATCCTAATCTGGAAAAGATACGACTATAAGCTTCGTACATAGATTGATAGGTTTCTTGTAAAGAACCCAAATCTAAGTGAAATGAATAAGCGTCCTTCATTAAAAACTCGCGTGCGCGCATAATGCCAAATCTAGGCCGTATTTCGTCGCGGAATTTCATTTGAATTTGATACAAAGTCAGTGGCAATTGTTTATAACTTTTGATTTCCCGTCGGATTAAATCGGTCACGACTTCTTCGTGAGTTGGACCAAAACAGTATTCTCGACCCTGTCTATCCGTCATTTTTAATAATGTTGGACCGTACTGTCCCCATCGGTTTGATTCTTCCCAGAGCTCTTGGGGTTGAACCGCGGGCATTAAAATTTCTTGCCCTTGTATGCCATTCATTTCTTCACGAATGACGGCTTCTACTTTGTGCAAAACTCGAAGACCCAAAGGCAACCAGGTATACAAACCCGAAGCGAGTTTACGGATCATCCCGGCACGGATCATCAGCTTATGGCTGGTAACCTCAGCTTCACTGGGGGATTCTTTTAAAGTGGCTAAAAGTAAGTTAGACGTACGCATAATCTTAAAAAAAGTCTCAGGTCAATATTAATGTTAGAATTTAACCGACATATAAGATATTGTCTATACTAATTTTGATGCCCCTTTATCCTTGCCTACCTTTTCAAGCACGGAAGAGACAAACGGGATTTACAAAATGGAATATTTTAATGAAGCGGCTTATAAAGCTTGGTATAGACAGTATTTGGTCAATCTGAGTTCTTTTATTAATCAGCTCGATGTTTTACGACTTCGAGCCAATAATCTACCGGAACTTCATGATGAGCTAGAGGCTTCTTTAAGGGTCCTTTACGAAAGTATCGAAAAAATAACCCCTAGAGATTTTAGTGATGCTGCAAAACCACTCTCGGGTCCCGAAATATTTGCCGAAAATATTAAAGTGGTTATTAACCTATTAGCAGGTTTAATTGGTAAACCAGAACCTTTTCCGGGTGTTTATAAAGAAGAACGAGATAGAATTCAGAACTTACATAAAGAATTAAATTTAAAAGAAAAAATAGCTGATCTGAAAAAGAAAATCGATGAGGCAGAAGCAACTAGAACTCAAGGTTCGATGGTTGTCCCAGAAACAAAAATTACCTAAAACATATTCAATTCTAATTTCGCGGTTTCGGACATTCTGTCTTTCGTCCATGGGGGCTCAAAGACTAAATCCACCTTTGCTTCGGTTATTTCGGGAACAGTCAATACCGCAGTTTGAACCATTCCTGGAAATGTACCTGCCACAGGACATCCCGGTGAAGTTAAGGTCATTTCAATATTAACGCTGGAAGAATCCGAAACTTCTATCGAATAAATTAACCCCAAATCAACAATATTCACAGGAATTTCGGGATCATAAATTTGTTTTAAAGCAGCTGTAATTTTTTCTTTCAACTGTTCTTTTTGTTCGGGAGAAAGCTCTGTAGTTTCTGGGTTATCATTTGATAAAAAATCATTCATAAATTAACTCCACTGTTGTCAACTGGGTGTGGGGGGCACGGTGACCGGCCCCTACACCGGTGTCATTTCCTTTTTCAATGCTGCATTTAAAGTATGCCACGGAAGGGTGGCGCATTTTACGCGAACCGGAAATGCTTTTACTCCGGATAACGCTGCCAATTTTCCTAAATCAACAGTCCCTTTTGCATCGACGTTCTTTGGATCAAGAGTTTTTAGTTGATGATCTTCCGAAGTCACTAATAATTGAAATTGTTGAAATAAGGCTTGGACTTCTGTAAGACTTTTATTCAATAATGCTTCGGTCATTAAAGAAGCAGAAGCAGTTGAAATTGCACATCCGGTTCCCTGAAAAGTCGCTTCGATAATGATGTTATTTTCAATTTTAAGATACAGTAAAATATGATCCCCGCAAAGAGGATTATAGCCTTCGGAGGTGGTGCACGGCTTATCCAGTTTGCGGCAATTTCGAGGGGCAGTGCCATGATCAATAATTAATTCTTGATAAAGTTCTTCTAAGCTCATCGTTTAAACATCCGTTTCACTTGGTGTAAGGCTTTTATTAATTGATCTGTATCGGAAACCGTATTATAAATCCCGAAAGAAATCCGTGCGGTTGCGGGTACCCCATAAAATTCCATTATGGGCATGGCGCAATGGTGACCACTTCGAATAGCAACCCCGTGATGGTCTAAAATGGTTCCTGTATCGTGAGGGTGGATGCCTTCCATAATAAATGAAATCACGCCAACCTTATTGAGGGAGGTGCCAATTATGTTTAAGCCAGGGATTTCCAAGAGTTTTTGGGTAGCGTCTAATAATAATGTTTTTTCATGTTCAGCAATGGTTTCAAAACCTAAATTTTGTAAATACTGTAAAGCCGGTTTTAAGGCAATGACATCGGCAATGTTAGGAGTCCCCGCTTCAAACTTATAGGGAATATCTTTATACAACGTTTCTGTAAAACTGACACTGGCAATCATATCACCACCCCCTTGATAAGGCGGCATGGCTTCTAACCATTTTCGTTTACCATAAAGAACCCCAACACCCGTAGGGCCATAGATTTTATGACCGGAAAAAGTAAAAAAATCACAGTCTAGAGCTTGAACATCAATTTTAAAGTGTGGTGCAGATTGTGCGCCATCGACAAAAACGGGAATATTATGTGCGTGAGCCTTTTGAATAATCTCTTGTAAAGGAATAACAGTGCCTAATGCATTTGAGACATGAGTAATACTTAAGAGTTTGGTTTTGGGTGTGAATAAAGTCTCTAGTGACTCGAGTTCCAAGTCTCCTTTAGAGTTCATTGGAATGACTTTTAATATAGCATTTTTGCGCTTACACAGCATTTGCCAAGGCACGATATTGGAATGATGTTCTAAAGCAGAGATTAATATTTCATCTCCGGCTTTTACAAACTGCTCTCCAAAACTATTTGCAACTAGATTAATTGCTTCTGTGGTACTACTTGTGAAGATACATTCTTCTACCTGCTTTGCATTGATAAATGATTGAACGGCTAATCGGCTGTCTTCATATAACTTAGTTGCGACTGAGCTTAAATGATGAACACTCCTATGAATGTTAGCATTTTGTTTAGAATAGTATTCATTAAGCGTATCAATTACTATCGAAGGTTTTTGCGTCGTAGCAGCGTTATCTAAGTATACTAAACGCTGACCATGAATAGGCTGCTGTAAAATAGGAAAATCATTTTGAATATCAGAGGCATTCATGAGATAGATCCTCTAGTGGGATTTGCATAGAAACAGTCAGTTCATCATACTGCTTACGTATTGCCTCTGGCAGACTTTCTTGAATGGGTTTAATAAATGCTTGAATTAATAATTGCTTCGCTTCTACTTCAGGAATCCCTCGGGTTTTTAAATAAAACAAAGCCTCGAGTTCTAAATAGCCTACGGTTGCTCCGTGGGTACATTGAATGTCATTGTTATAAATTTCTAATTCTGGTTTTGAATTGACGTCGGCTTTGTCGGACAGTAACAGATTTTTATTTTCCAATTTAGCATTCGTTTTAGAGGCATCTGTATCAACAATAATTTTTCCGGTAAACTCGCTCTTTGAAAGTCCCGCCATAACGCCTCTTGTCATAATATCACTTTGACAATTAGGTTGATGGTGATGAACAGTCAATTGAATGTTTTTTCGTTGGTTAAAATTTGCAAGCGTCAATACTTTTATTTTAGTAGAAGCATTGGGCTCATTAAGATGAATTTGGATATCCCCCGATTGATTCGCTTTACCTAAGTTAAATAATGAAAGCTGATATGAACTGTCTTTTTGTTGTTGTACTGTTAAGTGGTGTCGAAAATCGAGATTTTCAGTCGGAGAAACATAAAAAACAGCATGATGTACGGTTGCATTTTTAGATAAATTTACTTCAGTATGGAATTGAGTATCAAGGTTATTTAATAGTATATCCTGAACTTCAATTAAGATGGTTTCTGAATTTTCTTCTGCCATGAAAACAAATTTATTTGAAGTATTTGAAAAAAAATCAGTTTCTGAAAGTTTATAAATAATAATAGTGGGTTTGTTTACATTGATATGTTTAGCAA
>Ga0207032_1010_pt1 | contig 75661 bp, 52 predicted proteins | sample Alteio_BWMinCont_38_FD_153308 | JGI IMG/M metagenome (GOLD analysis project Ga0207032, IMG submission 153308) | Enriched cells from forest soil in Barre Woods Harvard Forest LTER site, Petersham, Massachusetts, United States -... | ecosystem: Environmental > Terrestrial > Soil > Temperate forest >... | reverse complement strand
ATAGTTATCAGGGGCCTGAACGCAGATTTTTCAAGAAACAACTCTGCAGCATGTAATAGGGATTCAGTAAACTTTAATCCAGACATGGATACATCAGGATTATATCTGAAATCATATTACTGGGATTTTGGTGATGGTTCAAAAATCGATAGCACCGTATTTAGTCCGTATCATATTTTCGACCCGGGCACATATAAAGTTGTTCATACCATTAAAAATGTACTGGGATGTACCGCTTCTGATACGCAAACTATTACGGTAAACCGCTTCCGGATCAAAACGTATTTTAAAGATACCGTATGCTGGTCATATGCATCAAAATACGGGATGACGTTCGCTGCGGAGCAGCAAACCGGTGCTGTTTACTGGGCATGGTCTTTTGGAGACCCTAACAGTGGTCAAAATGACATTTCTAATTTTAACTGGGTTGCCAATCATAAATTCGTAGGTAATCCCGGAAACTACCTGATCAATTTCAAGGTCAGCAGTGCAACGTGCGGTACATTGGATACTTGTTTTATTGCCCATATCACGGGGCCGGAAGCTGCCATTGATCTGTCACAGATAAGCGCCAGTTTACCTATAAACAATTATTATCCCGCAACCCCAATGCCAAGATTTTATTTTGCATCTGTCAACGCCAATAAAACCAGTTGTGGGCCCCAGACCGTTACTTACAGCACATTTCACCATAATACGAATAAACCTGTGGCCCATGTCAGCTACAAGTATTGTGACGCTAAAATTATCAGCGAAACGGCTGATACCATAAAGGATTGCTACGGCGGACATAAAATGCCATTTGTTACTTCAGTAACTTTAAAACCGACTGACAGCACGTACTCTTATTATATCGATTCCACAGAAGACATACAAACCTGGACCAAAGGAAGTACTATCCCATCCAAAGCTTATATTCCTTCCAGCGGAACCTTGACATATAATGCCATGCACGATTCCAACCTATCTACCTGTCAGCTGCCGAACCTGGTGAGGTTTACAAATAATTCCATAAAATACAGGTTGCATAATGCCATTGATGATAATACTATATTGAATGTGACCGATCCGGAACATTCATTTAAGGATACCTGCAAATGGAAAAATTATCCGATGGCAAGTGATAGCCTGACTTATTACTGGCAGTTTAATGACCCAAGCGGAACAAATTGTATCTCAACGGCTTCTAATAAAAACTGGGATTGTAATTACTCTGTCCTGGCTGCTCCATACCATTATTTCAGAGGTAAATATGGCCCTCCGCCATCTGGCGTCCAGGTTGTAAACATGAAAGTAACTGATGCCGTAACCCGCTGTTCAGACAGCACCAGTATCCTACTGAAGCAAGGACCACCAGACGCATCCTGGAATAAAGCGGCCTATTGCAAAATGACATGGGAAATGCAGGAAACTGAACTCACACCCAAAGGTTCACCGGGTCCCAATGGCCCACCTTTGATCGGTTTTATGCTTAATAATCAGCTAAATGCATGTACAGGTGCTAGTTATCCTTTCAAAATTGATTTAAGCCAGACCATACCAACTGCAGGTGCCAGCCACTGGTGGATCGTATTTGACTCTGCAAATGCTGTCAGGTACAAACATTGCTCTAATGCAAACGACAGCACACTTGATTTTGGCTTTACAGGCGATCCGAGCCTTGGCTATACTCCAGGTGTAAATGGTTATCCGGCCGGCGGACCCGATGCCTTCTGGAATAACATACCATGGCAAGGCAATTACTGGTACAATAATGGAGATTCAGGTTGTAAAACAATCGGAATCGTTCTTCAAAATGGAACATGCTACGATACAGCCTGGTATCATGATTATATATGCTTCAATAAACTTGATGCGAATTTTAGAATTTATAATATTTTACCTTTTTCAGGGGCCGTAAAATCCAAGACACTTGTTGACAGTTCCGAATCTCAGCATGGTCATATTTGCCAGGCAGCACCTACAATCAACTGGACTCCGCTTACAAGTGGAGGAACATATGATTTTAGTTCAAACAAACCCTATATAAATGAAGGATTGCGGATTAACCTGTATCCGAAAGACACAAATCAAACTGATATCACTGCTTTCCAGTATAATATTATCAGAAACAGTTATGGCGATAATCCATCTTATACGAATAATGGAGGACAATGGTATTATAGCATGCCACATAATGGCGTATCAGGGTTTTGGCCAGATTCAGCAACCCTGAACCCATTTTCAACCGAAAACGATTCTGTAGCACAGGTAAAATTCCATGTCAATTATATTGACACGCCTCACCTGTATATCGTTATTCCTTCAATGTCTGCCACCGCAGGGCTACCACCCAAAAGAGAGCTATTCAATTTCCCGGTTTACGGGACAGATACATCCGGAGAATTGGATTCCTTAATTACGCGCGGACATGTGAATATTCCATTATCTGATTCCAGGGCTAGACGCATATCGGCTATTTGCGGCAAACCGTATGTTACCATTTATGCTGATCCTGGTTTCAAAGTCTTAAGTCATACCCAAATTTTGCGCCTGGGTGGGCCAAAGGCAGTAGATTCATTCATTACACCCGGTCAGGTTCCGCAATTATCAATTCCCTATCCCGGATTTTATACAATCAATTCACAATCAAGAAACCTTGAAGGTTGCGAACAATCGGCTACATATTATCTTGTTTATGGTCATTATGCCACATTCTGGGTTGATGATTCCATTATCTGTCTCGGACAACCTACCACAATTCACTGGTATGTAAGGTATTGGAGCACCAACTGTCCGCTGCCTCCGGGTGGTGGCCCTCCCCCACCGGGTTGTTTGAATGGCGCAGATGAACAAGTCGGCATCTCAAATACAATAGACTTTGCACCCTGGGATTATACAGGCGCTTCTGGAGGTCCAACAGCATACAGAGACACACTTACCAATAATAAATTTGCCTCATCAATGCCGGCAGGTTATCAGCCCGAACAGATTTGGTTCAATTTCGGAATTCCAGGTGACACTTTATTCCACAGAATCCTGGTAAAAGGCAATTCTTATAGAATGCCAACATATATCGAACCGGGAGTGTATACCATTACCATGAAAACAGTTGACTGGAGAGGATGTAATGTTTTCACCCAAAGGCGTAATATGATGAGTGTTATTCAGGTCAAATCAAAATTCAGCCTCGAACGCCCTGGAGATACATTAACCTACTGTCCCCCAAGGATCGTTGCATTTTATGACAGCAGCACGATTACCGGAAATAAATATACAGACAAGTTTTTTAACAATGGAAGAATAATTGATTCTACTGTTGCTATGGATACAATTGAATACCAGATCTGGGCGACAGGATTCGGCAAGCCTGTAACCCGTCTTGGCACAATGACACAATACCTGGCCGACTATCCGGTTGCAGATACTTTTGGTGTCAGGCTTACTGTGAACAGCAGCATATCAGGCTGTACAAGTACTATTTACAAACCGCATCTGTTAAAAATAATCGGGCCTGCACCAAAATTCGCGATTTTAGGCTCATCAGACGGTTGTTATCCGTTTACGGTACATGTCAGGACTATAAGTCATGATAAGAGTGTTAAAATTCATACCTGGAACTTTGGGGATCCTGTGAAACTTAACAATCCTGTGGATCTGCCTGAGGATGTCAACCTTCAGACAGCTACTACAACTCCACCTGCTGATTCTTTAACTACATTGGTATACAACAGGTATCCTGAGGGAGGCAGATACAGGTTGTACCTGAATGAAACAGATACGTTCAAAGATCTGTCAGGCAATACCATATCTTGCACAACAAGTTATCCATTGCCAACTGATTCCAATCAGCAATTCGTTACGGTTTATCCGAATAGTCCAATCAAAATTAAAGCGAATGGATTATTGATAAATTCTGCTACTGATACGTTTAAAGCTATAAGCGGATACGGTGAATACAGGAATTATTCCTGGAGTTTCGGAAACGGAACCACAAAAACAGATTCTGACTCGGCAGCCACTGTCACTTATTCTGCTGCTGATGTTCATGCCGCTTCAAAAGATTCCAAAGGGAGGGCCATATTTATGGTCAGGGTAACGGCAACATCAAAAGACGGATGTACCATAACGGATTCATTTACTGTGCTTGACGGGTATGCCAATATTGAGGAAACATTATCAGGGCTCGAGGATTTTAATGTTTATCCCAATCCTTTCTATGACAAAGCAACCATAGAATACAGCCTGGTAAAAAAATCTAAAGTCAGTCTTGAAATACTGGATGTAACAGGGAAACAATTGGGATACCTCAATCAACAGAATCAACCTGCCGGAAAATACCAGTTTGATATTAATGCGGATCAATATCATTTGACACCTGGTGTTTACATTCTCAAGGTAACACTCGATAATGGTTTTGCCATCCGGCATATAGTGAAACTATAAAAAGAGAGATAGATGGTGATAGAGAAAGGGATGAAAATAAATTTTCATCCCTTTCTCTTTTTTGTTCTTAATCAATGCAATATTTATAAATCATTGATATTTTTGAACATATCCTGCTTTTGATTGTCATAGTGATAAATATAAATTATATGTGGTTTTGGAATACATGGGTTATAATAGGTATCATATTAATCATTGTAGTTGTAGGTAAAGCCTTTCATTTGTGGCATAAGCACAGAACCGGAAGCAATCGCGCCAAGGAATCTTCTATTAATTAGGGGCAATACATCCTTTCGACAAACTCAAAAAATCGTAATATTGAAACCCGAAAGGATTTTAATAATCACCCTCATTATGCCCTTCAGTACTAAGAAAAACGGAATCATTGATGTTCACACCCGTACCTTATTTGAAAATGTAAACTACCAGGACAAAGAGCCGCCGGGCAGAGAATTTAATGAATGCAAGTTCCACAAATGCAACTTGTATGGGGCCAATTTTGAAGGAGCTATTTTTCACGATTGCGTATTTGACGGATGCGATCTTTCCCTGATGAAAGTAAAGAATGCCTCGTTTGTCAATATATCCATAGTCAATTCCAAAGCAATTGGCATTTTATGGTATGAAGCAACCAATCTATTCAATATGAAATTTACAAATTCAGCGCTCGACTTTTCCAGCTTTTTTGGAAAGAGCCTGAAAAAAATAGCCATTACAGATTGCAAAGCCCATGAAGTTGACTTCACACAATGTAATCTTACAGAATCCAATTTTGAAGGGACAGATCTGCTAAATGCCGTTTTTCGCGAAAGCGATATCAGCAAAGCTAATTTTGTTAATGCCCGCAATTATTTCATCCCCTTGCAATTGAATATTGCCAAGCAGGCAAAGTTCAGCTTGCCTGAGGCCATCTCGTTGTTTGATAGTTTCGGGATTATTATCGAAAGTTGATATAATAAATATCACACTTTTTGAAAATCAGAACATCTGGCCCACTTAATTGAGACTCTTATAGAAATATAGAAAGTCAAGTCAAATCTTGACAAAAATCACAATCAGTCAAATTGAATCTCTCTATTTTCGCACCAAAAAACAATGATTTTACCAGGATTAAAAAGGATATTCTTATTTTTGCAAACCCATTGTCAAGACCAACAATCTTAAACAATAAATTTACTTAGAGAAAACCGGACTTACCAAGATCAAGATTAAAACGTATGACACCATTGATAAAGATACTTCATTTCGAAAGTAATGCATTCGATACAGAAGTCATAAAAAGGCAACTGGAAAAATCAAAAATAAATTTCGAATATAAACAAGTAGAGAAACAAACTACTTTTGTGAAAGCAATAAAGGAATTTGGACCTGATATTGTTCTTACTGACCATTCCCTCCCGGCTTTCGACTCGTGGAAGGTGCTCGAAATTATTGCCAAAGAGCATAAAAATATTCCTGTAATAGTTATCACCAGATCCGTCTCTGAGACCTTTGCCGCTGAAACCATACAGAAAGGGGCTTATGATTATTTTATCAAATCGAACATTTTCCGTTTAACCAATACCATCGAAAATGCCCTTGAAAAGATAAAACTTGAAAATGATAGGCAAACATATATCAATGAACTCGAAAAAACCTCGGAATTATTAAAAGAAACAGAAAAGCTGGCACATTTGGGAAGCTGGAGTATGAATATGGAAACCTTTGAAACAAGGTGGTCTGACGAGGCATATCGCATTCTTGGTTACGAACCCGGAGAAATTAAAGCCTCTTATCAAACCTTTTCAGGCTTTATTCATCCTGCAGATCGTGAAACCTTTAACAATATGACATCTGATACAACTGTTGCTGAAAATGATGAAATCAAGTTCAGTTTCAGAATCATTGATAAGAATAAAAAAGTAAAATATATCAGAAATGAACTTTTTATCAGCAAAGGCGAAAAAGGAAAAGTAATTAAACTCACAGGATTTAATCTTGATATTACAAGAGAGAAAGAAATTGAACTCAAACTAATAGAGAGTGAGCAGCGATACAGGAATTTATTTGAAACCAACCCCTTACCTATGTTTGTTTTAGAAAAAGATTCCCTAACCTTTCTAGATGCAAACATGGCCGCTTTAAATCAATATGGCTATTCCAGGGAAGAATTTTTGAATATGACAGCTTTCGATATCCGATCTGCTGAAGAGAAGAAACGTTTTATTGATATGAGATCTACAAACCCAACCTTTTATAAAATAGGAGCCTGGGAGCACTATAAAAAAGACGGGACTAAAATGATGGTTAAAGTTCATGCTGATGATATGCTTTTTGAAGGGAGAAAGGCAAGAATTGTTTTTGTAATGGATGTAACTGAAAAAACAAACACTGCAAAGGCATTGAAAAAACCAGGAATAAAACTTAACTCTTGATTGCAAATATCTTACTGTTACCACTTCAGGGTTCGAAGAGATACTTTATGGATTCTCTATAATCATGTCATCCCATTGGATTCTTAAAAGACTACGTATTTAATTTCTACCAACACGCGTTCCCCCTGGGATTGAAAAGCATAATTACTAGTTGTCGACAAAAAAACAAATGCTATAGGGAGGTCACAAAGAAATATCCTAATCGTTGCATGAGACTCTGCATTCTTTGTAATACCTCAGCACCTTTTGCAGTTTTTTTTCAAATTCTTTTACGAATTGCTACTATTTACATCTCGACATCATCTCGCTTGAGTTCCCTTCAAAATCATTAATTTTGAAAAAAAATAAACAGATTGCCTTACAACGAACCCGAAAAAAAACTTTTAGATAAGCCTGTAATACTGGTCACTAATGATGACGGAATAACCGCGCCAGGAATAGCAGCCCTGGTAAAGGCAATGAAAACTATTGGAGAAGTGGTGGTTGTGGCACCAGACAGTCCGCAATCGGGTATGGGACATGCTATAACAGTTTCAGAACCCCTCAGGCTTGATGAGGTGAAAGTATTTAGCGGGGTACGATGCTTCCAGGCTTCGGGTACTCCTGCTGATTGCGTAAAACTTGCCGTAGCCCGAGTGCTTCACAGAAAGCCAGACCTTGTGGTTTCTGGTATCAACCATGGCTCCAATGCATCTATTAATGTAATCTATTCCGGCACCATGTCGGCAGCGGTAGAAGGTGCTATTGAAGGCATCCAGGCGATAGGGTTTTCACTGGTTAATTATTCGCACCAGGCCGCTATGGATGCTTCCATAAAAGTAGCTACAAAACTTGCCCGAAAGCTTCTGGCCGATCCGCTTCCTCAAGGCACATTGCTAAATGTGAATATTCCCTATGTAGAATATGGGAAACTGAAAGGCTACAGAATCTGCAGGCAGGCTGTTGCCAAATACGAAGAGAAATTCGACGAACGCACTGACCCCAATGGGCGCAAATATTATTGGCTTACCGGAGATTTTATTAACCATGACAATGGGGATGACACAGATGTTTGGGCATTGGCAAATGATTATGTTTCGATAGTACCTGTTCAATTTGATCTCACGGCGCACTATGCCATTGCAAATCTAAAAAACTGGGAAGGCAATGTTTAAAAAAGATAATTTCCCATTTGGCTTTACACTTGCATTGCTTGTAACCTTAAGCGTTTACGGCATATTTTATCTTATAGAAATACCTTTACACATGATGTTTCATTGGTTCTATGTTTCAGAAGGAACAATGATCACAACGGGCTTGAGCGCCAATCTCATCGTCATTAATTATTATCTGAACAGGAAAGCCAATCGCACTTCCAAAGGGATCATGGTTCTGTTCTTACTCGGCGCACTATATGTTGTGGTCAAATTTTTTAGCGACTGATTTCAATGATCAATAATCAATTATTCATGCGACAGCCAATTCCCAAATTCTCAAATTCTCAAATTCCCAAATAATTGAAGTATTACATCATTTCCGGTGAGGCTTCTGGTGATCTTCATGCTTCAAACCTGGTAAAAGAACTCAAAAAGTTCGACACCCGGGCTGAATTCAGGGGATGGGGTGGAGATTTGATGTTTGCACAAGGCGTAACGATTGTAAAACATTACCGGGAACTTGCTTTTATGGGTTTTAAGGAAGTGATTGGTAACCTTGGAACCATCATGAAAAATATAAGTTTATGTAAAACTGATATTTCGACTTGGAAACCTGATGTACTTATATTTGTAGATTATCCTGGATTTAATATGCGCATTGCAGAATGGGCAAAAAAAAATCGCTACAAGACAGTATACTATATCTCTCCGCAGATATGGGCCTGGAAGGCAGGCAGGGCTCATAAACTAAAAAGGGACATTGATAAAATGATTGTTATTCTACCCTTCGAGAAAAATTTTTACCGCAAATATGGCTTTGATGTAAGTTATGTGGGGCATCCTTTGCTCGATGTGATCGAGGATTTTGTTCCGGATCCTGAATTCATTTCAAACAATAAGCTTAGGAATAAAAAGATCATCGCCTTGTTGCCGGGTAGTCGCAAACAGGAAATTGCCAAAAAATTACCGATCATGCTGAGTATCCACAAACAATTTCCTGAATTTAGTTTTGTCATAGCAGGAGCTCCGGGAATTGAGCAAAACTATTATCAAAGCATTACCGGCTCTGATGGAGATACACAAATTGTTTACAATCAAACGTATAATCTTCTTGTAAATTCAGAAGCAGCGCTTGTAACCAGCGGTACGGCTACCCTTGAAACAGCATTACTTGAAGTACCTGAGGTTGTTTGCTACCTGGGGAGTAAAATGTCTTATGAAATAGGGAAAAGGCTGGTGAAGGTTAACTTCATTTCACTGGTTAATCTTATCATGGACAAAATGATTGTGAAAGAGTTGATACAATATGACCTTACGCCTAAAGCACTTTCAGATGAATTGAAAAAATTGATTTACGATCACACGTACCGCGAAACCATGAAGGCCAATTATAAACTTCTCAAGGAAAATTTGGGAGGTCCGGGAGCTTCGCAACGGGCAGCAAAAGAGATTTATTCTTTTTTGAGCGGAATGATCTAAGTCGAAATAAAAAAAGCAGCCCATTCAGACTGCTTTTTTGTGAAGAATAATCCCGAGTACTCGGGAAACCGATAGCCCTACCGATGGTATTCTCGTTCAGCCGAGCTAATTCTTATAATGCAAAAATGCCCGGAAGGGCATTCTTACTTGTGGAGAATAACGGATTCGAACCGATGGCCTCTTCAATGCCATGGAAGCGCTCTACCAGCTGAGCTAATTCCCCAATTCCCAAAATTAAAGAACAGCAAAGTTATGATAATAGAGCTAATATTAAAAGTAATAACCTATTATTTTATCGTCGAAAACGCGCTCCATTCCTGACTATGATAAGATAACATGCCTATATTTCTAATGTGAAATCTTTAAGAATAAAATGAACTAAATTTGACCATAATTTTATCATGATGCCTTCTCGCGCTGCGGTCATAGACCTTGGGACAAATACGTTCCATCTGCTCATCCTTGAATGGGAAGGAATGCAATTCAGAATTCTTGAAAAATTACAGCTGCCGGTGAAACTGGGTAAAGGCACTTTTCACAGTCTTATGATAAGCAATGAAGCTTATATTCGGGGAATAGATGCCATGAAAGAATTTAAAAGCCTTGTAGACTCTTATGAAATTTCAAATGTTGAAATATATGGTACTTCAACATTCAGGAATGCAAAAAACGGCCCCCTATTTGCCATAGAGGCCGAAACTATTATCGGGCAACCGATCAGGACAATAAGCGGAGATGAAGAAGCAGAACTGATATTTTCCGGCGTCAAAAATGCTGTCCCACTTGGCGATCAACCCCATCTGATTATGGATATCGGCGGCGGAAGTGTAGAATTTATCATTGGAAATAATAAATCAATTTCATGGATAAAAAGCTATGAAATAGGTGCAGCCAGACTTATTGACCGATTCCCGGGAATGGATCCGATGCATGAAGATAAAATCAGCGAGGTTGAAGCATTTCTTGAAACTGAACTGACCGAACTTTGGGAACAGGCATTAAACTTTAACGTTAAAACACTGGTGGGTGCATCAGGCTCTTTTGAGTCATTAGGCAAGATGGAGCGCAATATCTTTAACCTTGAAAAAAAAGCACAGTATTCGTTGCATCATGAAATAGATTATTTTCATTTTGAACATATATATCAAAAAATCATCAGTGCAACACAGGAAGAAATTATGTATTTCCCTGGAATTCCTGCTTTCAGGGTTGAAATGATTTCAATGGCCGCGGTTATGATAAATTATGTACTGAAAAGAACGGGAATACATAAAATCATCACATCAGATTACGCTTTAAAAGAGGGTGTTATGCTTAGGCTCATGGAAGAAAATGAACACAAAATCGAAAAAAAAACAGTTTCTAAATAACACTTCTATTTGGGTAGTGCCGCTCCAACATTTGGAGATTTAATGTCACCTTTTATAGTTAAAATGACTTGTTCGCCATCATTTATATTCACAGTTAGTGTTTTTACAAAAACTCCCGGACGCTTGCTGTCATACTTTACGGTAATAACCCCTTTTTTACCAGGCTTTATTGGTTCTGTGGGATATTGAGGGGTTGTGCATCCGCAACTTGCCTTTACTTCAGTAATTGCAATTCGATTCTTACTCACATTTTTAAATTCGAATTTATGAGTAACATCCGCTCCCAGTGCTTTTACACCAAAATCATATGTTAACTCATTAAATTTAATCACACTGTGAGATGCACTCAGACCAGGTTGATCCTGTGCGTAAGATGTTCTTAAACTGAATGCAAGTATCACGGCCAAAATACATATTTTCCTCATTTATAACGATTTAACTTTAACATAAAATGATCCTGAATTAATAATTAATAATGTGTAGCATTTTGTGGTGTACTGGTTTTCTCATTCGGGTTAGACTGCACAGTACCAAGGAAAATAAGTGTATATGACTCATCGCCAACAACTACAGTAACACTTTTTGAAAAATATCCAGGACGTGTACTATCATACTTTATGGATACGAATCCCGATTTTCCGGGCATTATTGGACCCTTTGTATAATCGGTTGTTGTACAGCCACAACTTGGCGTTACACGGCTTATAGATACCGGAGCATGACTTGTATTGGTAAAGATAAAGGAATGGCTTACATCTGAATTAAAATCAACTGTTTTAAAGTTATATACTGTTTCCTTAAAACTGACATCAGATTTAGAAAGTTCAGGTGTCTGCTGGTTAGAATCATTACTTTGCCCATAAGAATGACCCGAAATCAGAAAAAATGTCAGCAACAAGCCAAAAAAGATTTTCATCGCTATTTTGATTGCGGCGTATTATCAGACTTAGGAGGAAGAATTGTACCCCTTATCATTAGCCTTATTTGATCATTATTAATATAAACAGTAAGTGTTTTAGTAAAAGCTCCAATGCGTGAGCTATCATATTTTGCCGTCACACTACCGGTTTTTCCGGGAGCTACAGGTTCTTTGGAATAGCTTGGCGTAGTACAACCACATGAAGTGCCTACATCCTTTATAGCTACAGGTTCATTACTGGTATTCTTAAATTCAAAAGTGCATTTGACATCTGAATTATAAGCTACCTGCCCAAAATTATGTACCAACTCATTAAATTTTACCGCACTTGCATCTGCAGGTTTATTCGGTGCAATCGGTGGTGGCATATTTTTGCCAGCTGGTGCAGGTGGGGGCGGCGGGGGCGGTGGTGTGTTTGTTTGTGCAAATAATGCCGCCGCAGAAAAAAAAGCAAACCCAATGATTAACAAAATCTTATTCATGTATTTCTTTATTAATTAAAAATCCAATTTAAAACCCTTATTTTTATTCCAAATTCAAATTTAGCTAAAATAATAGAAAATTTTTACCTTCCTGCATTTTCTAAACATTCATGATTCAACTTACAAAAGCCCTGCCAAAACATAAAATGTACAATTTCATTGATGAATACCAATCAATGCTCTATGCGATTTGAACCTACTTATTAATGCAAATACGAGATAATAGCGCAATTTTTCCTAATTTTACGGCGTTACTCCATGTATAATGCTTAAAAAATATTGCCTCATTGTAGCGGGATTTCTGGTACTGACTTCGTTCAGTCAGCCTGCAAATACCCTGAAAATTGCCAGAATGAAGTATGATGGCGGCGGGAACTGGTATGTGAGCCCAACTTCTTTGCCAAATCTTATTGCTTATTGCAATAAAAACCTTGGAACAAATATCGCTTCAACTGAAGATGTTGTTGAACCAGGTAGCAAAGACATTTTCAACTATCCGTTTATTCATATCACAGGTAACGGTGCTATAACATTTACTGATGCTGAAGCCCAGAATTTAAGGAATTACCTTATTGCAGGCGGTTTTCTTAATATTAACGACAGTTATGGGCTTGATCCATATATCAGAATTGCTATGAAAAAAGTATTTCCTGAACTTGGTTTTATAGAACTCCCATATAGTCACCCTATTTATCATCAGAAATATGAATTCCCAAATGGTGTCCCTAAAATTCACGAACACGATGGTAAACCCGCGCAGGGCTTTGGTTTAGTATACAATGGCAGGCTTGTTTGCTATTATGTTCTCGAATCCGATATTGGCGACGGCTGGGAAGATCCTGAAGTTCACAAAGATCCTGATTTTAAACGCCAGGAAGCGCTCAAAATGGGCGCAAATATTATCCAGTACGTATTCAATCAGCGTTAAATAAGAAGAGCGGAGTGCGATAAAGTGGAGTGCGAAGCCGCTCTCTTTCTACGCTCTTCGCACTTACTTCGCTGTTTCAAGCCTCGCCGCTATGCCGTCATGAATCTGAACCAGGGTATCCTCAAGATTGTATTTCCAGTACCAGTCAGGGTAATGTGAAATAAATTTGGAAAGGTCACTTACATACCAGATGTGATCACCGATTCGATTTGTCTCACTATAACTGTAATCTATTTTCTTTCCTGAGATTTCTTCACATATTGCAATGGCTTCAATCATAGAGCAATTGGCGAACCTGCCACCACCAGCATTATAGACTTCTCCCGGCCTTGGCGCCTGGTAAAAATGCCAGAACATGTTTACAAGATCGGCACTATGAATATTATCACGAACCTGCTTTCCCTTATACCCGAATATCGTATAATGATTCCCGGTGATAGCACATTTCATGAGATATGCCAGAAATCCATGAAGTTGCGCACCAGAATGGTTTGGACCCGTAAGACATCCGCCCCGGAACACCCCGGTTTTCATTCCAAAATATCTCCCGTATTCCTGTACTAATACATCCGCTGCCACCTTCGATGCACCAAAAAGTGAATGTTTGGTTTGGTCTATGCTCATCAACTCATCAATCCCATCTTTAAAATAAGGATGCGATTCATCTATTTCCCAGCGGGTTTCTTTTTCTATAAGCGGAAGGAAATTTGGATTGTCTCCGTATACTTTATTGGTAGATGTAAAAATAAAAACAGCTTCAGGACAATATAACCTATTCATTTCAAGCATATTTAACGTCCCTGTCGCGTTTACGCTGAAATCTGTAAAAGGCTCCTTAGCTGCCCAGTCATGACTGGGTTGTGCCGCCGTATGCAAAACCAGTTTAATATCTGAACCATATTCCTTAAAAATGGATTCCAATTGGGAAACATCCCTGATGTCTGCCGCATAATGCCGGTAATTGGTTAACTGATTTTCAAGGCGCTTTTTATTCCAGTCCGTTGAACTTTCTTCACCGAAAAAATATTGTCTGAGGTTATTGTCAATACCAACGATCAAATCAAATTTATCCGAAAAAAATACCGCAGCTTCACTTCCGATAAGTCCTGCAGAACCTGTTATAATTGCAATTTTCATATATAATTTGTCAAAATATTAAAATCCGTGGCAAAGGTAATGGTTTCAGATGTTCGGCAGGCCATGAGGGCAATCAAAGTATATTCTCAAACCGAAATTTTCATTTTTACTTCATTTATCCTGGCCTGGTCAGTAGAAATAATGCTGAATTTGAAAGGGGACAAACTGATGACATCTCCTTCTTTTGGAATATTCTGGTTGATAAAAAATATCAAACCACCCAGCGTTTCATAATCACCTTCCGGCAGATTAAAGGCATATTTTTCATTGAGATAGTCTATTTCAAGCCGGCCCGAAAACAAATATTCGCTTTCACTTATTTTCTTTTCAATAAGGTCATCAACATCATGTTCGTCCTCAATCTCTCCTATTATCTGTTCTATAATATCCTCCATGGTTATTAAACCGGAAGTCCCTCCAAACTCGTCAACGACAAGCGCAATACTCCTGTGTTTTTCAATAAACTGCCTTAATAGCTCGGTAGCCGTCATGGCTTCTGTAGCTATGAGGATCGGCATAACTATTTCCTCAATTTTCGAAGGATTGGCATACAGGTCAACCAGGTGGATGTAGCCCGTTACATGGTCTATTGTTTCACGATATACGGGCAATTTGGAATGTCCGCTTTCGATAAACAATTCTTTTGCATGGGCAATGCTGTCCTTTTGCTCCACGCCTACGATGTCCGTCCTCGGGGTCATGCACTCCCGCACTTTAACAAAGGGAAATTCAATGGCATTGCGGAATATTTCTTTATCCACGTCCATTTCTTTTTCCTCCTCAACAGGGCTGCTTTCGCTTACATAGTGAAACAGGTCGTGCCTGGTGAATTCCGGGGACTGTGGCGAAAATTCCATCTTAAAAATTGACTTGAGGATAAGTTGGGCAAGGAAAACAATGATAATCACCAAAGGATATAACAGGCAATAAAAAAGCACAAATGGCAATGCCAATATATTAAGCATCAGGTTTGGCCTGGCCCTGAAAAAGATCTTTGGCAAAAACTCACCTACGATCAACAGCACGAAACTGCTCAACACCGTCTGAATAAATAAAATCAAATTCCTGTGATCGGGACTGATGCCCGTATAGGTTGTTAAAAAAAAAGTAATAAGGCTTGCCGAATAAATACTGTAAAGTACAATGGCAATATTATTTCCAACTAGTGTTGCAGTAAAAAAACGGGAAGAATGTTTGTAAAAAAATGAAAATATGCGTGAGGGCAGGAAGCCTTTTTTGCTCAAAAGTTCCACCCTCAATTGGTTGGCGCTCAAATAGGCAATCTCCATCCCCGAAAAGAAGGCACCAAAAAAAAGGCAAATGCCTATGATGATGAAGCTGTTTAAAATCATATTATTCATGCAAAGATAGGGAATGGCTTTGGGTTTTGCGGTTTGCCGGAATTGTGAAACAATTGCTTCGGACTTTCACGCTCGCAATAATAATCTGTCCAAACAAAACCCATCCCGGGAAATCCCCGTGTAGGTCGGGACAGGCGGGACAGGCATTTCAGACCATTCTGGCCTGTTCTTCCTGTTATAACAGGGAATTTATTTTCCATTTTTTAAACAGTTGATATTAAATAATTTACACATAACTCATTGACAAGTATCAGGCAATAACAGGGAAATATCAAGCCAGACTAGCAAAAAACATTGGTTTATCTTTTTCATTTTGTCTTTTCGAAAGTGTGAAACCAGAATGGAAAGCGTTAAACAGTATGCCATAAAACGACCTTTCTTTGAACGCCATAGTCTTGACGAAGGCTGTTTCTGTTGTTTTCTGATTGATAAATTCCAGAAAACGCCCTTTTTGACTATTCTGAATTGATATTGATGTTTTTTCAATTTTTTAGTTTTTTAATATTTTAATTTTCAATTAAATACACGTAACTCGTTGACGATTATCAATAGATAACAATAAAAGATCAATCCAGAATGGCCTTAAAGGCCGGTTTATCTTTTGCATTTTGTCTGAATCAGGATTTATAGGATAAAATGATTTCATGATTTACTTCTCGATCGCTATTCGCCGTAAGCCAATTAGCACATCAACATATTAGCACAACTTGTCCCGACTTCTTCGGGATTATCACATCGGCTTTTACATACATATATAGCGAAGTGCCAAAGTGGGTGGGTGATTTGTAAAAATATTTTTTAACTTTAATTATTTCAATACATTACAACTGAAAATATTTTTGAATTTGTTTCACTTTCAGCAAAACCTCGCAAGTTTTGAAAAACCAGCGAGGCTTAAGCTAATTCAATCTACTACGAAAAAACCCAACACAATCTATACGCTTATAAACAAAAACACCCGGATAAAATATTTACCCGGGTGTAATCATAAGTTATTCTCTGTCAATCTTATTGATAACTCGAAGTAAATACCCCGCCTGAAATATTCATAGTCGCATTGGTTGTGGTATTGGTAAATGACCCTGAAAATGTTCCTGAAACTGCATTGCTTCCAATAGATGTAATTTTAAAAGTACCGGTTATAAGACGCCAGTAAGTTACCCCTGACTGGTACGTAGCCTGGTAAGGATTTGTTCCTCCGGCAGCGAAAGAACCCGTTTTAGATGAAGCTGGAATGCCCAATGTAATCTGGCTTCCATCGGAAGCAGCACCTTCAATCTGCAGGGTTCCGCTGATATTGGCTCCGCTAAAATTACTGGCTACCCAGGCGTTTCCATCAACAGTGGCAGTCATAGATGACTTAACACTATTATTTGGAGTTGAGTTGCTGGTTGGGCTGGTGGTTTTGGTGCAGGAAACGAAAATTCCGGCACAAAGGAATACGAGGATTGGCAATCCTGAAATCTTTTTCATGCGTTGTAGTTTTATTAATGAGTGAATGAAACGCTGCGAATTTACAATTTCTTAATATTTCATGTAAGGTTGCACTTGTAAATCTTAAAAAAGAAAATGCCCGGAATCTTTTAGATATCCGGGCATCCATGTATAAATTTTTATATTTAAATTAAAACATTGAACTACTGATATTTAACAGTGTAAGTACCATTGCTAACGGTTGAAGTACCCATGCTAACCGGATCAGTGAGTGTGCCATTGAATGTACCTGAAATGGTATTATTAGCATTTGAACTCACTACAAGTGTACCTGCAGTCATAATGCTTGAGCTTGTTGAACTTGAATATCCGATAACATAATTCACAGAAGAATTTGAAATAGTATAGGTTCCTGCTGTCGTACTCGAAGGCATCTCCATTGATATCCCGGTTCCGCTACCTGAGTTTATTCCTGAAATAAATAATGTGCCTGAGTTAGTGGTGCCGGTAACCGTCCCTGCGGTCCATGCTATACTGTTTATTGTAGCAGACATTGAATTAGTCACTGAAACCGGATTGTTGGTCGTTGCCTTTTTACAAGATGATGAAAAGCTAATTACCAAAACTGCAAGGGAAGAAAATAGTAAGATTTTTTTCATGAATGTGAGAATTTTAAAGGTTGTTAAAAAATTAAGATGGCAAAAATAGCATTTAAACGAAATAAAAAAATAAATTGATAATTTTATTAACCTTTCAAAATCGGGTGCCAGCAAGCTTTCTGCCTGTTTCGTCTATATTTGAAGCTGGAAATTATTAAAAATGAGCAGAATAATTGTCGTAAATGATAAGATGCAAAAAGATTATTCCTATGCATGTACAGAACCTGTTGGTAAAAATTTTGATCCGCATTTTAAGCCACAGCTGACACCTATGGAAATGCTGGCCCTCGGTATTTTTGGTGGAAGATATTTGCGCGATTGTATTGACGAATTTCCCCGGGATTGGTTCAGTGAAGCGAAATTATTACCTGAACGTAAAAAGGGACATGATAAAAACCTGAATTATTTTGGCGTTGAGGCATCGCAGCCTATTTCAGTATGGCAGCAAAAAGGTTGGATACATCCGCAGGACCCAAGAGGATGGTTTCAATGGTATTGCAGATATTATATGGGAAGAAGAACTGATGATGATGCGCGGCAAATAAGTCGGTGGTATGCCATGCGCAGGCATATCAGGCAATTGGAATTGAACTGCATACAGGGAGATACTTCCTGTAGAAAAGGACAGCGGCAGGCATTACTGCATTGGGCATATGACTCAAGATTTATCTGAACCGCAAAAAAGGATGCTCTTCCCTCCTTCCGTTTTCATTCCTTAACTTTGCCATCTTTTACAAGATCATTACTAATAGAATATAAGCTGAATGCCGCAGTATAACCCGAATGAAATAGAACAGAAATGGCAACGATTCTGGGAAAAGAATGAGACTTTTAAAGCCACAGAAAACCCCGAAAAACCGCCGTATTATGTGCTTGATATGTTCCCCTATCCATCAGGTGCAGGCCTCCATGTAGGGCATCCGCTGGGATATATTGCTTCTGATATCGTGGCGCGTTTTAAAAGAAACAAGCAATTTGAAGTACTGCATCCCATGGGCTATGATGCCTTTGGGTTGCCTGCAGAACAGTTTGCTATTGATACCGGAAACCATCCTGAAGGTTTTACAGATAAAAATATCGCACGATACGAAGACCAGATGAAAAAGATTGGTCTTTCGTTCGACTGGAGCCGAAAAGTAAAAACCTCAGACCCCAAATTTTACAAATGGACGCAATGGATTTTTATCCAGTTGTTTGAAAGCTGGTACAATCCGAAAACCAACTGTGCTGAACATATTAATGACCTGATCAGGGATTTTGAAAAGAATGGCAATACTTATTTTACTGCCGAGCAATGGAACAATTTCAGCGAAGCGGAACAGCAGAAAATATTAATGGATTACCGACTGGCTTATATTGGCGAGAGTGAAGTGAACTGGTGTGAAGCTCTTGGAACAGTGCTTGCCAATGAGGAAGTAAAAGACGGTGTTTCCGAGCGTGGTGGATACCCTGTTGAAAAGCGTAAAATGAGACAATGGTTTTTGCGCATCACCGCTTATGCCGACAGACTCTTGCAAGATCTTAATGATATCGACTGGCCACAGGCGGTAAAAGACATGCAGACCAACTGGATTGGAAAATCAGTAGGGGCAGAGGTTGATTTTCGCCTCACCCCCGGCCCCTCTCCGATGGAGAGGGGGGAAATGCAAGGGACTTTCGTGGCTGAGAATACGGAAGACGGACGAAGTACGTCTGACTCTGGCTCCCCTCTCCCTGGGAGAGGGGCCGGGGGTGAGGCGAATGACCCAGGATACATGACCTCCGATAAAACAATTTGGGGCACGCTAAAAACTAATGCACGCACAAACAGAAAAGAACAAACGGAGGCAGAACAAATATTATGGGAAGCGCTGAGAAACAGTAAAATGGGTTTCAAGTTTCGGAGGCAACATGCCATTGATAAATATATCGCTGACTTTGTTTGTCTTGAAAAAAAACTGATTGTTGAAGTTGATGGCGAAATTCACAACTCACAAAAGGAACAAGACGAATTCAGGACTTCAATCCTTAACCAAATTGGGTTCGATGTTATCAGGTTCACCAATGAAGAAGTGATTAACGATTTGGAAAATGTTCTAATACAAATCAAAGAAAGGCTTAATCTGGCAAATGGCCTCACCCCCGGCCACTCTCCGATGGAGGGGGGGGGAATGCAAGGGAGGTTCGGGGCTGAGAATACGGAAGACGTACAAAGTACGTCTGACTCTGGCTCCCCTCTCTCGGGGAGAGGGGCTGGGGGTGAGGCGAAAATCCGCATCTTCACCACCCGCCCTGATACTATTTTTGGTGCCAGCTTTATGGTTCTCGCGCCTGAACATGAACTTGTTTCTGTTATTACCAGTCAGGACCAAAAATCTGAGGTTGAAAAATATGTTGCCCAAGCCAAATTAAAATCTGAAAGGGAAAGAAAGGCCGAAACCAAAGTAAGTGGTGTTTTCTCAGGGGCTTATGCGATAAATCCTTTTACAAGAAAAGAAATTCCCATCTGGATTGCTGATTATGTTCTGGGAGATTATGGTACAGGGGCCATTATGGCCGTACCGGGACATGACAGCCGGGACTGGGCTTTTGCAAAACATTTCAACCTGCCGATAATTGAAGTCGTGGAGGGCGGAAATGTGGAAGAAGCCAGTTATGATGCCAAGGAAGGCTACCTGGTAAACTCTGACTTCCTGAATGGTTTACTGGTTGACCAGGCCATAAAACGTGCTATCAATGAAATAGAACTGGACGGACTCGGAAAAATGAAGACAAATTATCGTTTGCGTGATGCCAATTTCAGCAGGCAGCGCTATTGGGGTGAGCCTTTCCCGATTGTATATAAAAATGGTCTCCCCTATCCTGTTCCTTTTGATGCATTACCGGTTGAACTGCCTGAAGTAGAAAGCTATAAACCCACCGGCTCCGGAGAATCTCCACTTGCCTCCGTTGATAGATGGGTAAACACACCTGATGGCCGCCGCGAGACGAACACCATGCCGGGATGGGCAGGTTCATCATGGTATTATCTGAGGTATATGGATCCTGATAATGACTTTGATTTTGTTGACAAAGACAAAGAGCGATACTGGAAAAATGTTGACTTCTATATCGGAGGCGCCGAGCATGCTACAGGGCATTTGCTTTATTCCCGGTTCTGGAATAAGTTTTTGTTTGACAGGGGCCTGGTAAGCACCAAAGAGCCGTTTAAGAAATTGATTAATCAGGGGATGATACAAGGAGTATCACAAAAAATAAGCCTTGATAAAAGAATAAATGATCAGGGTATAGAGAATTATTATTTTATCAGTTCAGAATTATTAAAGGATGATACAAGAGAAATTCATGTTGATGTTTCATTAGTGGATAATTCGATTTTGGACATAGATGCATTTATTAAATGGAGAACAGATTATAAGGATTTCATATTTAAATGTGAAGGTGGTTTTTGGCAAAATGGTAATTTTACTAAAACCGGAGAAGGCTCAGATCAATTCAGAACAAAGTCCGAAGTCGAAAAAATGTCTAAGTCCAAATACAATGTCATCAACCCGGATGAAGTGATTGAAAAATATGGATGTGATGCTTTCCGGATGTACGAGATGTTTCTGGGGCCGATAGAACAATCAAAACCCTGGGATACCAAGGGTATAGATGGGGTAAGCCGCTTTTTGAAGCGTTTCTGGGGACTGTTTTATGACCGGGATGGGAACTGGCTGGTAAATGAAGATAAACCCAATGCCGAAGAACTGAAAACCCTTCATAAAACCATCAAAAAGATAGAAGATGATATAGAGCGTTTCAATCTCAATACATGCGTCAGTTCATTAATGATTGCCGTAAATGATCTGGGTGGATACCAATGTCATAAAAAGGAGATACTGGAGCCGCTGGTGATATTGATCTCGCCATTTGCACCCCATATTGCAGAGGAATTATGGGAAAAACTCGGCAACAGTCTTTCTGTGGCTTATGCCCCCTATCCTGCTTATATCGAAAGCTATACCGCCGAAAACAGTTTTGAATATCCGGTATCTGTCAATGGTAAACTGCGTGCTAAAATTGAATTGCCTTTAAGTCTCTCCAAAGAGCAGGTTGAAGATGAAATCAAAAACATGGATCTTTCAAAATGGACAGATGGCAACCCTCTGAAAAAGATTATTGTTGTCCCAGGAAAGATTGTGAACGTAGTGGTGTAAGCTGTCTGAACCAGGATTATGGGATTAACTGGATTTTGAGATAAAATCAGAGAATTTACAATCCTTCTTTCATGATAAAAATATTTAATTGAGAGCCTTCTCAATCTTAAAATCTGTCACATCCTAAAAATCTTAGTAAAGACAATTTCTACCAGCGGCTGAACTCGTAACGGTACCTGGTGGTCACATCCCCTTCTGTTTCTGTAAGAGTAGCAGGTAAGCCGTGTTCGTCCAGGGTAAATTTGTCAACCCGCTGCTGGATTCCATTACTATAATAGGTCTCTGAAATAGGTTCATAGCCATAATCGTCATAGGTAAAAATATAACGATCCTTCTCTTTGCCATTTTCAAAAAGAAATTCCTCAATCATGCGGTCCTGGCTATCATAAAAATCCTTTCTGATGGTACGAGACCTTGTAAAACTATGGTCTTTACCAATAAGCGATGAAGAATAGGTTTCCTCTAAACTTTGTTTGCCTCTCTCATTATAGCTATAAGTAGTAATGACAGTATCAACATTCCCGTCTCCATAAGTACGGGTGATAAAATCCTTCAACACTTTTGCGTGATCATTATATGTGATTTTCTCTGTTATTTTACTCTGATCAGAAGGATTTGTATAGTGCATTTCCGTGATTTCCTTGTTTGGATCATAGGTATAGGCACTTATTACAGGTTCTGGCCAGGCGTGGTCATGACGGGTTTCCACCAGCGTATATGATTTCGGATCGTAGATAAAAAAAGACTCGTCGCCGTTGAACCTGGCATATTTCAGGTAACCGTTGGCATCATATTGAAACTTAAACGTGTCACTAAGTTCTTTGCCGTCATTGTTTTTCAGCATCGAATCGGTCATTTCGATGGTATTCTCGTCTTTATCGTATTTATAATTGTAAATAATGCCTTCTGACAATGTCCGTACCAGCTTGCCATTGCGGTCGTATTGCATGGATTGTACGAGGGAATCATGATTATCGGCTACAAAATAAAGTTTCATGGATTTCAGGTTATACCTGCTTATCCGTTCTTTTTCTTCATCTGATAAGGGAGATCGGATACTTTCATATTGCGCTTTTGCTGTAACACAAAGAACAATGAATAAACATAAGGCAGTGCAAATTTTTTTGAGTATCGACTTGTTCATCTGTCTTAGATAATGAATTTTATGTCCTGACGTTTATACGACTTACAAAAAGGATGCCTTATTTTGCACCAGGATAAAATATCTTCACATAGTAATTTTGTACAAAAGTAACCTAAATATAAACGAAGCGGCTAAAAAAGCGTTCAATCATATATAAAAACCAATGAAATATTCATTCAGACTCATTTTCTTACTCAGTATTTCAGCTTTTTGTTTTCAGTTTGCTTTTGCACAAAAAGATGGGCATCCCGAAGTCTTTAAATTCCAGAATGTGAATGCTTCAGGTGGAGGAGCTTTTCAGAATGCCTGCAGGGCAGGACTCATGGATTCTGTCAAAAAACATGTAAAACATCATGAGGATATCAATGGCATTGACGGAACGGGACATACGCCGCTCGATGCAGCAGCAGAAGGTGATCATCTTGATATTGCAGCGTATCTCATAAAACATGGTACCAATATCAATGAGAAAAACAAAAATGATATCTCGGCCTTATCCGTAGCCGTTTACAGGAATTTTACAGACATGTGTACTTTTCTCCTCAAAAAAGGAGCGGGTACCGACGCTATTGATTCTATGGGGCTTAGTCTTCTCGACAGGGCGACGTTCAATAATAACCTTGATCTTGTAAAAATGCTTATCGCCCATGGTGCCGATGTGAATGCAAAAGATAAATATCAATGGTCACCCATTATTTACGCAGCCGGAAACGGGCGCACTGAGATTCTGAAATATTATATAGATAACAAAGCCAATCTTTATATTACCACTTCATCCGGTCTCACAGCCATGCATTTTGCAGCACAGTATGGACAACCGGAATCTATAACTATACTTATGAATGCAGGAGTGAGCATTAATATTTATTCCAAAGATAGCGTGACACCTCTTGAGTGGTTATTGGATCCGGGGCCATTGGATTCTGCTAAAAGACTTGGAATGCTCGACTTTATGTTAAAAAATGGCGCTGATCCAAATCAACCGAACAGAAGAAAAGGTAATGCGCTTCATATTGTTGCTTTTTCGGGACATACCGAGCTTGCCAAATTGCTCATTGACCATGGAGCCAATGTAAATGCGATTGACAATTCGGGAGCTACCCCGCTTCATATTGCGGTTGTACATGACCATACAGATCTTGCTGAATTACTTATCAATCATGGCGCTAATCTCAATATTAAAGATATAAATGGCAGAACACCTCTTGATCTCGTTTCGCCTTTTAATCATGATTTGAAACGACTTCTTGTTATTAATGGCGCTTTAAACAGTCCATTCGTAAAATAATAAGAGTCTGCAGATTATAAGAGAATAGTTACCCATCCATCCGTGTACCTTTCAATATTATCCACCCCAAGGTAATAGATAAGGTATTTATAAGCATCCATTACAGGAGGGCCGTTTTTGTATGATCCGCTCCATTTATCCTTCATGGAATTGGCTTCAAATACTTTGGTACCCCAACGGTCAAATATCTTAATATGAAATGATTTGATAAACAATCCCTGTACAAAGAATGAATCATTTATACCATCCCCATTGGGAGTAAATACATTCGGGATAAATAACCTGGAATGGGGCCTCAGTGTGGCATCGTTTGACATACTGGTAATTCCGAGATTCACATTAGGGTTCAAAATTGTTCCATTTCGATGTGCCACAACATGATAGGTATAGTTTGGAAGGCTGTTCAGATCTGTAATATTATCTACATATGTTGTATCCTGCCCTGAAACGGTCCGGGCAAGCCAGTTAAAATTCTTGTCAACGGCTTCGCTATAGATATCATAATACTGAACGCCTTCAGGCCAGTTTTTATAGGAGGTCCAGACAAGGCTGGGCCTTACATCAACAGTTGTATCAATTGAAAGCAGAATGGTTTTCCCGATTTCGCTGTAAGGACCCAGATCACCACAACTGTCAAGAATCCGTAGCCTGTAAGTATATGAATTTTTCTGGACATCAACTTTCTGGTCAGCCACTGATAAAACACTGCAAACGATAGGCGTATCAACCAATTGGAAATTGACACCATCGGCAGATTTTTCGAGCATCCATTTTTTTACATGTCCATGTGGTACAGGTATCCATTCTACCCTTGTGCTTTTGTTATTTTCCACTGTGGCCCTTAACATATCTGCAGGAGGCACATGGGGCACATGAATGGGTATTGTAGCTGCTGTATCACTCCAGGAAACCTGCAGGTTTCCATTTTTCTCAAAACCTTCCACTCGGTAAACCATCGACCGGAAACATACGACACTTGTATCAATATATTTCAACTGTGTACCCGGGACTGAATCCAGGAAATTAAATTGCGGAGGTAATTCATTACCCTGCCTGTATATTTTGTAGAGCGCTACGGGCCATCCCTGGTACGGTGTCCAATTCAGGATCGCTTCATTGATTCCGGGATTGGCACCAAGGTTTATGGTACAATGATATAATGAAGCCAGGGTATCTGATTTAAAGCCACAGACATTAACAGCCTGAACCAGGAAACACAAAGAATGGTGGAGATTATTTAACCCGCCTACAGTATGAATGGTGTCGGAAGCAAAAAGCACAGAATCAACCATCCTTACTTTCCCGCTTTCATCACGTGTATAAATCAGGTATTTCTTGAAATCAAAATCCTTGTTTTCACTGAAATCCACTTCCGCATTATGGTCATCAATAACTGTCACTCTATATACATTCGGAGATAAAGGTGCTGTAGTATCGCCGATGATAACATAGGCTCCGTTCCTTAACGTATCAAAACACCCTTTGTAATTCTCCACATATAAAGAAATCGGATAAATCCCTTTCTTCAAATAGATATGCGTAGGATTTTGCAGGCGGGAACTGCTGCCATCTCCGAATATCCAGGTCCATGATTTTATTGCTGAGTCACTTATCGTATGATCTTTAAATTGAACCGGTGATCCGATGCACCCCGTTTTTGAAGCTGAAAGCCTGGCAATGATATCTCCGTATTTAACTGAATTTGTTATCGATTTGGAACATCCATTTATATTTGTCACAGAAAGTGTCACTGTATAAAATCCGTTTTTATGATAAATATGCGTCGGATTTTGCAAGAAACTGCTATTCCCATCACCAAAATCCCAGAGCCAATCAATAATTTTAGATTTCGAAGTTGAAAGATCTTTAAAAGTCAGGGGAAGTCCTGAACAGGTTGAATCGTACCCAAACGCAGGCACAGGTTGAGGCCCGACAACAATTGTGTCTTTTGGCGGTAGCGGATAAGTGCAAGTATTATCTCCCAATACCAGGGATGGGATAAATGTTCCGGGATACCTGTATGTATGTGTTGCAGTGTCGTTGGGACCAAATGGCGACCCATCACCAAAATCCCAGGAATATTTTGTAGCATTACTTGAAATAGCCAGAAAATGAACTGTGACTGGCACACAACCATGTAATGGCGTAATTGAATATTCACCCGTTGGCCCTTTGATAATGATTACATTAAGTTTAATAACGGTCGAAGTACAGCCTACAGCATCCTTAATTTTGAGCGTAATGGTAAAATTGCCCGGAAAATAATAAACCTTAGACGGATTTTGAAGTGTTGAAGCCGATCCATCACCAAAATCCCAAAGCCATTGGTGCGCCCCGGGTACAGCAAACCTGGATGAGTCTATAAAGTTTGCTGTAATAGGTGGGCAATTTCCCTGCGATAGCTTGATTATGAATGCCGCAGAATCCTTTTTGCTCATCACTGTAATAGGAGCTGACAATGTATCGACACAACCTAAAGAATCTGTAATCCTCACCTTAACCCTGTTTGATCCTACCCCAAAAGTATGGTTTGCCTGTGTACCTGCAATACTATCCCCATTACCGAAATCCCACATATAATTAAATGGTTTAATCCCTTTGGTTTCGGTTGTGAATACATAAGCAACCGAATCGCAGTTTGAAACATTAAATTCATCAATGATAGCCGTGGGCTGTATTGGGAAAACAAACTTCCTGGCTGTGTCTGTACATGATATATTTCCAACAATCAACTTTACTGCAAAGCCCTTTTCCTGATCCGGAGCAGGCTTTGTATAGGTATATCTCATTATCTGCGAACTCACGTGAATAGTATCGCCATTCCCCATGTCATAATGGTTTATTCTGATTCCGGCAAGATTTGGAAAAGAATCATAGAGTGTGACAGTAAGCGGGACGCACCCTTTTACGGGTGTGACCGAAAAAACAGATTTTAATCCCAGGACCTGCACTTTGGGCTTCATTTGAAATGTATCCTTACATCCTTTATCATTAATGTCATGCATGGATACGGTATAAGTACCCGGACTATTATAGGTGTGTTCAACAGTAAAAGTATCAAGGTAATAAAACGGTCCGTAATAGAAAGGCGATGATAGGATTGTAGTATCTCCATCACCCCATGTAATTGTATTAATGGCCGTATCATTGTCAAAAACTCTGAATCTGACCGTGAGCGGACTGCAGCCCATGGTGGAGCTAAGTGCCGCAATGGAATCCTTCCATGGAGGTTTTATATATAAACCTGCAAACTGCGGCGGCCTCATAAAATATGAAAAAGTATCGCTGCAGTGATTTAAACTATCATAAGCGACTTCAATAGGATAATACATCCCGGAATCCTGGTATACATGTGTAGGATCCCTCAGATCCGAAGAGTCTCCATCCCCAAAATAGTATTCCACATGGGATGCGCCAATAGATGCATCTACAAAAGTGAGCCTGTTCTGCAATGCGCATGTATCACGAATCACACCGAACCTTGCCCATGGTGGCATTACAATAATGAGTGAATCTTTGGTAATAGAATCAGGGCAACTGCTATTATTATACGCAATAAGTGTTACAGGATACTTTCCGGGAGGTTCATCAAAACGGAAGGTAAAAGGCGAATCACTTGTCGTCTTATATACTTGTCCGCCAATTTCCCAATAAAACATATTGGCTTGTACAGCCCCGGTACCTTTATTGGTCAGGTTAATAAAATGGATATGCCGGAGCATATTCAGGCAACCGGAATCGGGAAAAGATGTGAAACGGGCGTCGGGTTTCGTACCGGCAGAAACATATCCCTGGTAGGTCTCAATGCATCCATGTTTTGTTTTGATTGTGAGGGTTACCGTATAAGTACCTGGTAACGAATATGTTTGTGTCGGCGGATCTTTTTGATCTGAGGTGTTTCCGTTTCCAAAATTCCAATGGTATGAAACAATTGAATCGGCACTTTTTGATTCGTTTTTAAAAGTGACTGTTAGCGGTGCACAACCCTGAACGCTATCCGGAGTAAACAAAGCATAAGTTGGGCCTGCGAATACATAATCTTTTTTTACAAGCGTTTCTACACAACCGTATGCATCATAAGTTGTTAATGTAATTGTAAAATACCCACCCGATTTTGGAAATTTATGCGAAACGGAATTCCCGGAAACTTTCGGAGACCCATCCCCAAAATCCCAGTATTGTACCGTGGCATTATTCGGCGTTGTATTTGTAAAATAATCATTATAAGGTAATTGGCATAAAAAAGTATCTGTCAAAAAACTGGGTGTGTATGGGGCCCTGGCGATAACATTATTCAAAACAAGGGTATCGGTACATCCCCCTGGTGTAATCACGATGAGTGTAACTGTATAACTACCCGCTCCATAGGTATGTGTAGGGCTTAAATCCGTAGAAGTGGTTCCATCCCCAAATCTCCATATAAAGGAAGTTCCGGGAGGTGTGCCGGTAGAGGTATTCGAAAACTTTACCGTAAGAGGTGCGCATCCATGTGTCCCGGAAGTCGTATAAGATGCCACGGGTTTTCCGATATAAATAAAATTGGTAATTGTTTTTGATGATGTGCATCCCAGCGAATCTGTTACTGTAAGCGTAACAGTATATCCTCCCTTTGCATTATAAGTTTTTGATGGTGTGGCACCTGTAGCAGTAGTACCGTCACCGAAATCCCATAAATATTTCACATTTCTCGCTGGAGTTACCGAACCGGAAAAATTTACGGTTAAAGGCGGTTTGCACCCGTAGTTTACCGAAGCAGAAAAATTAACCGCCGGAGGCTGATCAACATAAATATAAGATTTCTTGATAACAGAAGCTGTGCATCCATTTGAATCAATGACTTCCAGCGAAATGTTGTAATAACCCGGTTTGGAATAGGTATGCGTACCCGGATTCTGACTTGTAGATGTATTTCCGTCTCCAAAGTCCCATAACCATTGCGAAATGCCGGCCGAACCTCCTGAGCTTAAATCTTTAACATTAACCTTTAAGGGTGCGCATCCAACAAGATTATCGGCAGAAAAATCAGCTGTCGGATTTTTAAATACCGTGATCGTTTGAGAGGCTGAATCTACATTACCCTTTGAATCTGTGACTACGAGTGTAATATGATATTTTCCGGGAACATAATAGATGGCACTTGCATCTTTGAGTGTTGAGGTATTCGAATTCCCCAATACCCAATAATAAGTATAAGGCCCGGTGCCACCCGTTGTAAGATTGAAATAACTTTCAGAAAGCGGACTGCACCCGGATGAAAATGAAACCGTAAAACTCACCTTAGGAGTGGCCATAGCAGTTAAAAATGCCAGTTGAAGCAGCGAGATTAGTGCTATATAACGCAATCTGAAAGCCATCCTGATATTTTGGAAATGTAAACTTACTGAATTATTTTCAATTTTCCTAATTATATACAATCCTGAAATGCAACCAGATAAACAAACCCATGCTTAATGTACTAAAAACAATAAAATGAAATTAAAACCTATATATTTTCCCGGGTTTTTCCAAAGTATAGAAAAACCAAATCCACATTCACATTTCTGATATAAATATGAGACGTAATATTAAGCCTGAAGGTTGCCTGGTATAAAATTAGATTATTCAACAAGAACTGAATACTGAAATTGGGCTATTATATTCGACAATATTCAGCTTTAAGATTTTACCTTTGCACCAACCGTTAGAAGCGCCGTTTTTATGAAAGATCAGGTAGAGGTTTTGGGGGAAACTTTTGAAAAATTTATTTCCAGGGAGGCTATCGCTGAAAGAATAAGCCAACTGGCCATTAATATGAACCGGGACTTAACTAATACAGATCCTGTTTTTTTGGCAATACTAAATGGTTCATTTTATTTCGCCTCCGATCTTTTGAAGAATATAGATTTCCCATATGAAATCTCGTTCGTAAAAATCGCCTCTTATACCGGGATGAATCCCGGTGAAAACATGAAAACATTGATTGGGGTTGATGAAAATCTTGGCGGTCGCAACATTGTCATAATAGAAGACATCATTGATACGGGAAGAACAATTTTTGAATTGTCCAAGCAATTAAAAGAAATTCCCGTTTCAGATATAAAAATCGCATCTTTGATCTTTAAACCAGGAGCATTAAAGTACAATGTTAAACCAGAATATGTTGGATTTGAGGCAGCTGATGATTTTCTCATCGGTTACGGACTTGATTTTGACAGGAAAGGAAGACATTATAAGGATATTTACAAACTAAAGGGAAATTGATTATATGCTGAATATCATCCTATTCGGCCCACCGGGAGCGGGAAAAGGCACCCAAAGCGAAAAACTGATAGAACGATATGGGTTGCTACATGTTTCAACCGGTGATTTGTTACGCTCAGAAAAAGCAAATAAAACAGAACTGGGTCTGCTAGCTAAAAAATATATTGATGAAGGCCACCTCGTACCCGATGAAGTGGTGATCGGAATGATCCGAAACAAACTGAGTGGAAATCTATTAGGACCAGGCTATATTTTTGACGGGTTTCCCCGAACCGTAGTTCAGGCACATGAACTTGATAAACTTATGACAGAACTGGGTACAGAAATTACCATTATGGTTTCATTGGAAGTAGATGAAAATGAATTGGTGAAACGACTTCTGAAAAGAGGTGAAACCAGTGGCCGCAGCGATGATAATGAAGAAACTGTCCGTAAACGTCTTGAAGTTTATAACCGGGAAACAAGTCCTGTTGCCAGTCATTATTCCAGGCAAGGGAAATTATCTGTCGTAAATGGTCTTGGTACTGTTAGCGAAATATTTGATCGTATCTGCAATGCTGTTTCTGATAAATTAAAATTCCAGGTCGGTTAATCTTCTAAAAAAACAATTCACAAGATGCCGGTTCCATCAATAACTTTTAAACAGCAATCCGAAAAGAAAGCATTTGACCTTGAACTGCGGAAGAGAATCAATTTTAATATCGGCAAGTACAATACTGCCGTCATAAAAGGTAAAGAACAGTTTGAAAACCTTACCCTTGCCCGTGAAAGGGCTGGAATGATCAAACGAAAAGTTGTCGAAAACCTGGACAGGTATCTCATTGAATGGGAAACCAATTTCAAAAAGAACGGCGGCAAAATCATCTGGGCACAGGATGTGAAAGAAGCCCAGGATGAGATTTATGCTATTTTGAAAAAACATGCCGTAAAAAGCATCGTCAAATCAAAATCCATGGTTACCGAAGAGGTAAAACTCAATGAATTCCTGACACACAACGGTATTGAAAGTGTTGAAACGGATCTTGGTGAATATATTCAGCAGCTGGACGGCGAACCTCCCTATCATATCGTTACACCGGCCATGCATAAGTCGAAAGAAGACATTGCGGCGCTGTTTCACGAAAAACTGGGTACACCCTTAGATTATACACCTGAACAGTTAACTCGAAAAGCCCGCGAAATTCTCAGGCAGAAATATGTTGAGGCAGGAGCCGGAATTACCGGCGCCAATTTTTTACTTGCTGATATAGGCGGCGTACATGTCCTTGAAAACGAAGGAAATGCAAGATTATGCACCGCTTTTCCCAAAGTACATATTGTAATAACCGGAATTGAAAAATTACTTCCGTCTGTGAATGATCTGAGCCTGTTTCTTCCACTGCTCTCTACATTTGGAACCGGTCAGAAAATATGCAATTACAATTCTGTTTACACAGGTCCGCGCAAGCGTGCCGAACAGGATGGCCCTGAAGAAATGTATGTTATCCTTCTCGATAACGGCCGCAGCACCCTTCTTGAAAAAGTACCTCAACGTGAAGCTCTGGCCTGCATCCGTTGTGGCGCATGTCTCAATGCCTGCCCCGTTTATAAAAATATAGGAGGCCACACTTATGCAAAGGCTTACAGTGGACCCATTGGTTCTGTGATTACCCCGTTTTATAATGGATTTAAAGAATACGGTCATCTGAGTTTTGCATCTTCTTTATGCGGCAACTGTACCGAGGTTTGCCCGGTAAATATCGATCTCCACAAATACCTGCTTTATAACCGTCAAAATTATGTGGCAGAAGGATTTAGCAGTAAAACTGAAAGAGCGGTATGGTATTTCTGGGAACGCGCGATGCTTAACCGTACAACGATGAATCGCGGCAATGCCAATCTTAAGAATATTGCATTCTCCACCATCTTCAAAAACAGCTGGGACAAAAGACGTGCAGCCTTAAAATTCTCTCCAAAAACCTTCAATGAAGAATGGATGGAACGCAAGGGGAAATGACAGTCATCAGTTAGCAGTCATCAGTAAAGAGTGAGAAGTAAGAAGTGAGAGGTGAGAAGTGTTTGATCAATTAATTGTAGACGATGAATTACCCCATAAGGGTAACATGATTGTAGAAAAATCAAGAATCAATTTTACGACCCTGAAAGGGTCGAACAGTAATAATATATATGATTTTTTAATCAAGTTGATTGAGAAGAAGTTGAAATATATATGCCCCTAATCCATTCTAATTCACCTTTAACATAAGCAGCGTAGGCTTTGGCAATATCATCGAATGCTCTTTTTTCTAATTCCTTATATGAAGGCTCAGATACAAAGTAACAAACAATGTATTCTTCATTTTTTTTATCTAAGGCCCACCCGGAACCAGTAGGTTTATCCCACATAAATTGAATCCAATCATTAATGGCGCCAGGATTTAATATAAGGTTTTCATAAATAACATCTTCATTTATCTTGTCATAATTTTCTAAATAACCACTTTCTTTTATTAGCGTATTCGGGGATTTATTCTGTTTATGATAATCTAAAGGGAAAGTTATAATTTTATCTATAGTTTCGATTACGCTCATAATTTCTAACTCCTTACTGTTGACTGTCGACTGATGACTATTTCCCAACCTCCCCCATGATCTCCTCAATCGCTTTATCCAACTGAGGGTCTTTGCCTTCGGTCCGGTCTTTAATATTATTTCTCACTATAATTTCAGGAATCACGCCCGTCTTTTCTATATCATCCCCATTAAGTTTGTAGCAGCCCCAGGATGGAAGCCGGCAAACACTACCATCGACCATGGTTTTGGCTGAAGTAAAGATGATCCAATGATAAGTTGGCGCCCCGACAATCTTGCCCAGTTTCAATGCCTGGAACCCAGCTGATGTCATTTCTGCATCGCTGAGCGTCTGTTCGTTCACAAGGAGAATAATGGGTTTGCCATCCGGGAAGAAATTTGGTTGAGAAGTTATTTTGCCATCCCGGTATTTCCATTGCAGATAAGGTCTCCGGCTCAGCATATCGAGTACTTCATCATGCACATTTCCACCCACATTGTAGCGAAGATCAAGGATAAGGCCATCACGGTTGTATGCTTCATTGGCAATCTCAATTTCAAATTTATGCAGCGATTCGCCCCCCATATCTTTCATCATAATGTAGGCGACCCGTTTCCCCGTTTTATCATCTACTTGCTTTTGATTGCAGGCAATCCAGGCATCATATAATTGTGTCTTAAATTCTCCCGGGCTTTCTGGATGAATTTTAACTTTGAAAATATCTGTCCCTCTTTTGAAACTGAGTTCGGTTTCTTCCGGAAAATTTGGTCTGGAAAAATAAGAATCCCTGTTCTTAGTAACATCCACGATATTATCATCTACAGCATATAACACATCCCCAGGCTTGATATCTTTATCTTTTTTATCTGCAGGTGAATTAGTGACAATGGAAGCAACTTTATAAGGATCATTGTCATCAAAAACAACACCCGTTTCAAAAGTCTTCATACCATAAAATGTTCCTTCCTCACTTCCGCTTGAATAGAACCCAAGATGACTTGAATTCAGCTCCCCAAGCATATCATTAATCAATATTCTGAGGTTGGCGCGTGTATGAACATAGGGTAAAAAAGTCTCATAGCGTGTCCGCATTTTATCCCAATCTACCCCATGAAAATCTTTATCATAATAATTCTCATCCAGATTGGCCCAGGTTTCTTCAAACATTTCATTGAATTCCTTATTCAGGTTCCTGTTAAACTCAAAACTGATTTCAATTTGTTTTGCTTTGCATCCATCTGCATCGATATCATAAATAGTTCCGGAAGTGAGCACGAGCAACTTCGATTTCCCTTCTACCATTTCAGGCTCGGAAGCTTCCAAACCTTCTATTTTTTTAATTTCGGGTTTCGCGAATGGCTTGTATGACCAATAAGAAAGTAAGTTGGCCTTACCATCAGTCCGGGAACTGAAAAATGCCCTGGTCTCCTCTTTTTTCCGGGTTACAAGTCCTATCTCATGTAGCCCTTCATTGGTCGTAAGTTCTTCCCAGATATCGCCCATATCATTGGTTTTTACGGGGTATGGTGTGGCATTCAGAGAGTCTGGCTTATCATCTTTGGCAAATAATTTATTGAATTTATCGGCCTTAAATTCCTTATCATAATTATCAAGCGCAATCCTGTAAATTTTAGAATTATTTAATCCATACGGGTAAGCAGGATGTGTTCTGTCTGCATTGAAATATATGTATTTCCCATCAGGTGACCACCTGGGCTCCGTTTCACTTACCCCTGTATTGGTAAGGTTCTGTATATTGTTATCCGCAAAATGAAACAGGAAAATATCATCTTCAAAATTTCTTTTGGCTGTATATGCAACATATTGATCATCTGGCGATATCGTTGGTGTGGTATTCTCAATAGCCCAGAATTCATCCGTAACAATGGTCTCACTCTTTCCACTTCCCAGGTCCATTTTCCGAAGTTGATCACTACCGCTAAGATATACCCCGAAAGTTCTTTTCTTATTTAAAGCCAACGACCTGTCGGATCTGCTTTCATTGGTAAGCTGTTCTTCTTTCCCGTTTCCATCCGCACTGATCCTGAACAGATTTGGCCAGCCGTTCATGGTCTTGCTGTAAACCAGTGATTTGCTGTCAGCCAGCCATTTTACTTCGATCGCTCTCCCATTTCCTTCCAGATTCAACTGTTTTATATATTTTCCCTCCACATCGCTTACAAAAAGTTCGCCGCGACTGACAAAAGCCAGTTTCTTTTCGTCCGGACTCAGATCAAAATAGGTGATATTGCCTTTGACATTGAAACTCTTGGCAAGGTCCAGCGTATTGTTAGCCGGAAGACGGATGGGTACCGCATTGCTTTTGCCTGTTGCAACATTATAGAGGAAAATCTGGTAATCTTTTTCAAAAACAATTTTATCCCCGGATGCATCTATTTGTGGTTGTTTTATGGATGTTTTAAAATGTGTAAGAGCCTTCGGTTTATCATCACTCAGGCTATAAAGGTTATACTCATCATTTTCCTGGTCACTTACATAATACAGATCCCCGTTTTTATCAAATGTTGGCCACATGTCTTTCCCGATATAACTGGTATGAACTTTATAATCACCGGTTTTAGGGTCCCAGCTCTTGATATCGGGATTAAACTCACCTTTATAATGCTTGCGGCTTGCAAATCTTGAACTTTCCCATGAATCGGTAAAATACCAGTCGCCGGATTTCGGATTTTCTACCAGGTTATGCGGCCAGTTGAAATAGTGCGGAAAAAGCCTGATCGGTGTCCCGCCGCTTAAAGCTATTTTATAAGAACTCATGCCGTTGTTAGCATCTGAAGTAAAATAAATAAACTGGCTATCCCAGCTCCAGCTTTCTACTGATGAGGTACCTTCATGCCAGGTAAGTTGCCTGATATCTCCTCCATCGGTAGACATTACATATATATTGGCATTCCCATCCTGACGACCTGTAAATGCAATCCATTTGCCATCAGGAGAATAATGCGGATTGCTTTCCCTTCCTGTCATTCCAGTGATCCTTGATGCGTTTCCACCATCGGATGGGACAGTCCAAAGATCATTTTCATACACAAAAACTATTGTACTTCCATCGGGAGACAATGAAGGTTCAGAAGCGAAATACAAATTTGGAGATGGATCAGTTTTGGATGATATCTGAATTACTGCAAACAGTATGAATGCTGCAAAAGCAAAGCGTGATTTTGACATTGTTTTAAGATAAAATTTGTAGCAAGTTATAAAAAATCATAGTCTGCTCGCAATTGTCACTTTGCTTGCCACAATTCAAATTCCATTTAAGCCTTATCCCTTACGCCTTACTCCTGTCCCCTATTTCACAATCTCATCAATGGTACTCGTTGCAACGGTATGATAATTTGGCCTTGCTTTTTTGTAGATATCCTGGGCCATTTTTTTGCCTTCAGGGTTCAAGACCAACAACTTATAAAGCGGCACTATGAATTTACGCCTACCGACACTAACCATAAATTTCTCAAGACTTGCATAGCCATGAATATATTGGTGTTTGATAACATGTTCAAACCAGGCCGCAAGAATTTCGCAGTTGCCACTATCTGTAAATCCAAAAGCCGCATCGAGTTCTGACATCTGATCAAGAGTCATCTCTACCGGAAGGTGACGAATAAATTGCAGCCACTCATGTGAACTCCATTTTTTAGTATTGAGATCTTTGGCAGGTACTCCTTCTATCCATGAAGCCAGACTAGCGTTTACTTTTTCGAATCTTGCTGATTTGATAACCAGGCAATTCGATGGAATCCCGGGTTCATATACCCAGGCGTGGATATCAATTGCCTTTTCGAGTTTTTCATCGTGCCTGATTAAGTCTTCTTCAAAATAATCCAGGAACTTTTCCGTGGTCATGCTCTGGAAAGCAAACTTATTAAAGTATTGTTTTACAAAAATATCAAACCTTGGTCTGCCAACATTTTCCTCAACCAGTCTCAGGAATGAAAATCCTTTTTCGTATGCAATCTGGGTCATGCCATCATCCGGGTCACGATCTTCAAGATGGAGTTTCAGTTTTGTATCATCGCTGGTCTCTCCGATTTCCTTTACATTTCGCTTCAGATCCTGGTAGCCCAGTACCTCCAGCATGTCCGCATAGTCTCTACCTTCGAGAGCCTCCATAATCCTTCTCTCAAAATAGACCGTAAAACCTTCATTCAACCAGAAATCATTCCATGTCGCATTGGTTACCAAATTTCCGCTCCATGAATGCGCAAGCTCATGTGCTATAAGACTTACCAGGGAACGGTCACCTGATAATATGGTTGGTGTTGCAAATGTTAGCCTCGGATTTTCCATACCACCAAAAGGGAAACTTGGAGGAAGCACAATCACGTCATATTGCTCCCATCTGTACGGGCCATAGAGTGCTTCGGCCGCATCGAGCATCTTTTCCATGTCTGCAAATTCATAGGCAGCTTTGGCAAGAGTCACCGGTTCTGCATACACACCAGTCCTTGATTCTAAGGCCTTAAATTCAATATCACCAACACTCAATGCCATCAAATAAGACGGGATGGCTTCATCCATATGAAAATGATATATACCGTCTTCAGATTTTTCTACGGGGTTTGAAGCACTCATTACTGCCATCAATTCTACAGGAACCTGTACCGTGGCTGAATAGGTAAATCTTATACCAGGACTGTCCTGGCAAGGGACCCAGGTCCGGGCAAGGATGGCTTCACTCTGTGTGAAAAGAAATGGATGAACCCCACCTGCGGTTTGGGTTGGCTCCAGCCACTGCAAAGCCGAAGCTTCAGGACGGGTTTTATAATAAATATGGATGTATTTGGCAACCGGTGATATCCTGATTTTAAGCGATTTGCCAAGAAAAGGTATTTCCGGTCCCATTTCAAAAACTGAAACTGTTTCATCCATACCTTCCGTAACTTTTTCGATATCCATATCCCTTGTGTCAAGGATAATTACATCAGTTTCTGTTTTATTCTCAATCTTATAGCTGGCTTTACCGCTGATGGTTTTGGTTTTAAAATCAACACTAATGTCAAGATCAAGATCCTTTACAACTACATCATTTGAATTGGCGAAAGAATGTGGATCGGTCATATTGTAATTCATGGTAATCTTTAAGTTTTTGTTATGTTTTATGTTGCCGGTTTTTCACGAATTATAGTCACCAAATCAGAAAAGGATTGAAGAATGATTTCAATGATTAATGTATCAAGCGGCCAGCATCCGGAAAAACGCCGAAAGTTAGGGAAAAAGGCTGACAGGGCTTTTCAGATGAACAGAATTTAATACCAGTAAAATTGATTTATCAATATTATTATGACTCAATTCCTGTTTTTATTCAATAATCACCTGTCGATGACCAACATTATTTGCAGTTGCGATTTCAATAATATAAACACCTTTCCCATAACCGCCTAAAGATAATGTCTTTTTTGAATTCCCTTCTATATTTTGCCTGACTAACATCTTTCCTGAAATATTAAATATTGTCAAAAGACCACTGCCTTCCATTGGTCCTGTATTGATATTGACAATGCCGGCAGATGGATTTGGATAGATATCCAGATGAATGAAAATGCCTTTAGCATTATTGATCCCGGCATGTACCAGTGTATCATATAACAGCGCATTTTCGGTTCCGGTTTTGCCTAATGCCGCTCCACTATTCTGATCAAAATAATATGTTTTTTTCAAATCAAAAACAAAAGAACTTTTCGGATCATGTTTATATCGGTGATACCAGGTTTTTCCGCTGTCCGTTGTTGCAAAAGTCACTTCTGCTCCACCTGAAATAATGGCATCTTTTCCGTTAAAAAACTGAATACCGAACAAATCTACGGCAGTATCCATTTGAATATCTTTCCATGTCGTTCCGGCATTGGTAGTATGAAAAAGATTGCCGGATGCTCCTGTGATATAGATTTCATTGGCATTAATAAATAAAACGCTGTAAACCTTTGTAAAGTTAAAAGCCGAAAACGAAATCGTATTCCAGGTAGTACCTCCTCCACCGTTGTTGGTATAACTTATGGCAGTATCACCAATTATAGCATAGACATTTTTAGAATCGTAAGCGTAAAGACTACTTATAGTGCCGGATGCTCTATTCGCAGTAGTCCAGGATTTGCCTCCATCCGTCGTTTTATAAATCACATTCCCATTGCCAGCCAGGGTGGCAAAACCAACTGTGGTAGTCGGGAATACGAGTGTTTGGAATAGAACCTGAGCTCTGCTCAATCCTACAAAAGAAATTTTGGAAACACTGTCCCAAGTTAGTCCGCCATTGGTAGTTATAGCAAGCTGTCGTCCTCCGGCAAATCCTGTCGTTGTGTTCACAGGACTAATCACTGACAACCGGCTGATATTGTTTATCGCTAATGGGGCCCATGTCTGTCCACCATCACTAGTATGCCTGTAATCAGCTCCTCCTTGTGAATTTATATTAAATGAAACCCCTGTTTTGGATTGAAAAAAACCGATATCATTTGCTGTATATGGATCATTATTTGAAGTGGCGTCCAGCCATTGTCCCTTGAGGGTTAAAATATTGGAAACAATTAATACTATTGGTAATAACAGGAAAAATCTTATTTTCATAATTACAGATTTAATTATTCTCCAAACAAAAATATCGAATAATTTGAAAATGAACTAAATAAAATGTGTAATTAACAATAAAAAAGCAAAGTTAATACGCGTTGACTATAAAGCCCCGAAAAATGAATACTCAGACTTCATAGGAAATATCCCTAGAACTCCGTCGCAACCTTTTCTTTGTGATTGGTTTTAAGTTTCACAATTCCAAGAAAGGCCAGAAAACGAATGGCATAGTAGACAGGGTCTATTTCAAACCACCTGGCTCCGAAGTTAATGTTCGAAGCGTATTTATGATGGTTATTATGATAAGATTCTCCAAGCATGATAATATCAACCGGCAACAGGTTTGTAGATGTATTGCCAACTTTGAAACTTTTGTATCCGAACTTGTGGGCGTACCAGTTGATAACTGCACCATGAACGGGGCCAATAAGAATGGTAAAAGGCAATAAAAGGAATAACCACCAATGGGTAGCGAATTTTATATAAATAGCCAGATAAACAGCAACCCAGGCCACACGGGTATACATAGAGCTTGCAAAACGGTCGAATGCGGGCCAGTCTGGTACATTTTTCATAAACCGTTCTTCAATAACATATCTGCCTTCATATATTGCCGTATATGTTTTGGCAGTCTGCCACATCATGGCAAAAATGCTGTTAAAATACAATGGTGAATGCGGGTCTTTTGGGGTATCAGCAAACGCATGATGCATACGGTGCATTGTGGCATAGGCACGCGTACTTAGATAAGAGGAACCCATGGTGATCCATGCAAAAACGTAAAAAAAACGTTCCCATCCTTTAGACATTTTAAAAGCTGCATGTGCCGCATATCGGTGCATAAGAAATGTTTGAGAAAACAACGATACATACCAGTGTACGACAAAGAAAATAATAATCCACATTTTGTATATCTATCTTATTTTATATCAGGATACTATATCATTTTTCGAAAGCACATCTGTAATCTTTTCAAAATAACAGAATGCTCTCCTTACATTTTATGACAATTATTATCCTGTATTATGATTTTTGTTAAATTAACCTCTTAATACTCCAATTCCGGTGCAAGTTACGTCAAAACAGTATAATCATTGCAATGATCGGGTCTTGAAAACAGTTGGTTTCTATTTTATCATTTTGATTCATAACATTTTACAAATAAAAATAAATCTTGTCTGTCATTTTGGGAATTTGGGTTTGAGAGCGATATCTTTGTCTTGTTGCCTATTCCCTAAAAGGGCGATGAAATGACAATGGCCCCAGGAATACGATTTACATTAGGATGCTTCCTCTTTACGGTACTATGTATGCCCTGGTCTTCTTGCCAGAAAGACCCCCAAATCATCGGCCCTTATACTCCAGGGACCAAAGACACGATTTTTACAAATTATTTCAGGACAAAAACAGGATTTGTTGCTGGAGATGGGGCTTTTTCAATCCCTATGGGAAATGGAAAATCTTTCTTGGTTTTTGGTGACAGCTATATAGACAGTTATGATCCTGTAACCCAAACAGTACCTTGCATTTTTAATGTTCACAACTGTGGCGTAACGTGGGATATTCAAAACCCCGTAAATCAAAAGACTTATAGCGGAATTGGTAGTCCGGGACCATTATTCAGTTATGGCACTTCTAATAATTTCTGGTTCTGGCCGGGAGCCGGTTTTGCTAACAATGATACCATTTACGTCATGCTTGAGCGAATTACATCAAGTGGTAGCTCATTTGCAAGGGTTGATACAAATTATGTGGCATGCATGCCTATTGCAAATCCCGGTATCGTATCCTATTTTATAAGACCATCAAGAAATGGCATTGATTTTAGCAAATCTGTTATTAAGGACACTGCATCAGGTTTTTGTTATGTTTATGGCACAAAGAAAAATGGGATCGGCAACGATGTATTTGTAGCAAGGTTTCCAATAAATGCAGTAAAAAACGATTGGCAGTATTATTCTTCACATGGTTGGACTAATAATGCTATGAACGCACAAAGCATTTACAATGATTTTACAGCCTCATTCTATGTTTGTCGGGTCAAACAGAAATACATCATGATTTCTACCGAATTCAGTTTTGGCTGCGACCAGGGGAAAAATATTTATATAACAACAAGCGATAACCCTTTTGGCCCCTTTGAAAACAAGCATTCTATTTGGCAGGTTGATGACCTACTCGATGGACATTATCCTTTTTTCTACCTGGCTAATGCCCATCCTGAATTCGACAATGGGAAAAACGAGTTGCTCATAACCTATTGCATCAACGGATATGGAACATGTGTGAATACATGTATAAATGGCCGTATGAACCCTGATGTTTATCGCCCTAAAGCAATCCGGGTAGCTTATCATTTACTTGATCCAGGGTTGTAATTTATATAGTCTTTCAATCTTCTACTTTTGAGAACATTAAGTATGTTGAAATGAATCCAGGATAAGTTATTTCCTGTAATCTATACGTCCTTTATAGCACGTTTAGGGCAATTTTTTCTCATCTGTCAAACTTTTGCTAACTTGCGCCCTCTTTTTGGAGGAATCAGGTGACAGGAGTCAGGACTCAGGAAAATAAGAATACATTAACATATTAGCATATTAACACATTAGATTATAATGGCGACGACAGCAGATTTTAAAAATGGTTTGTGTCTTGAATTCAACAACGACTTATTTACAATCGTTGAATTTCAGCATGTAAAACCTGGAAAAGGGCCCGCATTTGTGCGGACAAAATTGAAAAGCCTTACAACGGGAAAGGTTATTGACAATACCTTTACTTCAGGGGTTAAAGTAAATACGGCAAGGATTGAAACCAGGCCACACCAATACCTTTATAAGGAGGAATTCGGTTATGTATTTATGAATACTGAATCCTTTGAACAGGTAACTATTCCTGAGGAGTTGGTAGAAGGGCACGATTTTTTAAAAGAAGGCCAGGAAGTGGAAATCATGTTTCATGGTGAAACAGAAAACCCTCTGGTATGCAGCCTTCCTCCCTTCGTAAACCTTGAAGTTACTTATACTGAAACAGGGATGAAAGGAGATACTGCCAGCGGAAATACCCTCAAACCAGCAACAGTGGAAACTGGAGCACAAATAATGGTACCACTTTTTGTTAATATCGGAGATTTGATTAAAATTGACACCCGAACCAGGGCATATTACGAACGCGTAAAAAAATAAATAACATGGACCTAAAACAAATTCAGGAACTGATCCGCTTCGTAGCAAAGGCAGGAGTGAGTGAAGTTGAGGTAGAACAGGATGATTTTAAGATCATTATAAAAACAGGGACAGGAGTTGTATACCAACAGGCGCCGTCTGCGCCACAAGTATTTAATATTCCTGCACAACAATCTCCACCGGTTCAAGTTTCTCAAACAACCTCTTCCGAAACTAAGGCTGCTGAGCCAGCTGCTCCGGTTAAATCCGCAAACCAAAAGGAAGTAAAATCTCCTATGATTGGAACATTCTACCGTAAACCATCGCCTGACAAACCAGACTTTATCAGTGTAGGGGATCATGTTTCTAAAGGACAGGTAGTTTGTGTAATCGAAGCCATGAAATTATTTAACGAAATAGAATCGGATGTTGAAGGAACCGTTGTCAAGGTTCTTGTTGATGACATGACCCCGGTCGAGTACGATCAGCCATTATTTTTGGTAGAATAGTTTTCATTCAACAGAAACATATGTTTAAAAAGATATTGATTGCCAACCGAGGCGAAATTGCGCTTCGCATTATCCGCACCTGTAAGGAGATGGATATCAAAACGGTTGCTGTATACAGCACCGCTGATCGTGACAGCCTGCATGTACGCTTTGCCGACGAAGCAGTTTGCATTGGTCCCCCTCCAAGTGCTCAATCGTACCTGAATATTTCACGCATTATGGCCGCTGCAGAAATTACTGCCGCTGATGCGATCCACCCAGGGTATGGATTTTTGTCTGAAAATGCAAAATTCTCGGAGATATGCGGCATGCATGGGATCAAGTTTATAGGACCCAAGCCAGAAATGATCATAGCCATGGGCGACAAAGCCAATGCTAAGGATACCATGAAAAAAGCGGGAGTTCCTGTAGTACCGGGTTCTGATGGGCTGGTTACTGATTTAAAAGAATTGAAAAAAATTGCCAAACATGTCGGCTATCCCATCATTATTAAAGCATCTGCAGGTGGTGGTGGTCGTGGTATGCGCGTGGTATGGGAAGAAGGTGAACTGGAAAAAGCTTTCGAATCCGCAAAAATGGAAGCTGGAGCCGCCTTTAGCAGCGATGCCATGTACGTTGAAAAATACATTGAAGAGCCAAGACACATTGAGATACAAATAGTTGGTGATCAGTTTGGTACTCTTTGTCATTTATCAGAACGTGATTGCTCCATTCAGCGCAGGCATCAGAAACTTATCGAGGAAACGCCGTCACCATTTATGACCCCTGAACTCAGGGAAAAAATGGGCGCTGCTGCCATTGCCGCCGGAGCTTCTGTAAATTATGAAGGAGTTGGGACCGTTGAATTCCTTGTTGACAAACACCGGAATTTCTATTTCATGGAAATGAATACCCGTATCCAGGTAGAACACCCTGTTACGGAGGAAGTTATAAGCTATGACCTGATCAAAGAACAGATTCTGGTTGCTGCTGGTATTCCGATTTCCGGGAAAAATTATTTCCCTGAAAAATGTGCTATCGAATGCCGCATCAATGCTGAAGATCCATATAATGATTTCAGGCCGAGTCCTGGAAAGATATTAAACCTGCACAAACCCGGAGGTCACGGTGTCAGGGTAGATTCACATATTTATGCGGGATATACCATTCCGCCCAATTATGATTCTATGATTGCCAAACTTATTGTAAGTGCCCGTACCCGCGATGAAGCCATTGTAAAAATGCGTCGTTGCCTGGATGAGTTTGTGATTGAAGGAGTACACACTACGATCCCTTTGCATCAACAAATCATGAATGATAAAAATTACATTGAAGGCAAATTCACCACGGCTTTCATGAATGATTTTAAGATCAAATAGGGGTCAGGAATCAGGCGTTAGACATTAGTAAAATAGGATATTCATCCTGTTGTTCTGAATTCTGTTTTGCCCAATAATAGACTAATTATTTGGAGTAGTTCTTCACATATTTAATCCGCATTTACTAACCCCTTATGCCTATCACCTTACCCCCGATTACTCATATATCGATATATTGCCTCTGAACCGTGTAATTTTCCCGTTATAATCCTGTACGGCAATGTAATAGATATATACCCCTTGTTGTACAAATTGCCCGTGGAAGGTTCCATCCCATGGCTGTCCCGAATTTGTATTGTAAATCTCTTCGCCCCAACGGTCATAGATTTTCATCGTATAGTTTTTAACATATAACCCTACCGGACCGAACTTATCATTGATCCCGTCCTGGTTGTATGGGCTGAACGAATTGGGGATGAACATTGTTGCGTCCTGGTGTACACATTCTACTGTGGAGCGGGTGAGCTGGTTGTATTTCCCCGGATTTTCCACCGCTTCCACCTGGTAGCAGAAATCAATCGTGGAATCGCTCAGGTTGGCATCACTGTATTCATGCACATTGCCGCTGGTAGTAGTCCCGATCAGGCGCCAGCCCTGGTTGTCATCTTTTTTATAGACATTATAGCTTTGTACCCCGTCAAACCAGGTCTGGTAGCCATTCCATTTCAGGTCGTTGGAACTTTGCCCGGTGGCTGAGCCTGCTGAAGCTTTCGCACTCAGGATCATGATGCAGCCGGGATTGCTGCCTTCGCTGCGGTTGCTACAGTGGTCATTGGCAAATACATAATAGCAGTCCGGCTGGGTTATTTCGGTGGAACTGTCGGCAAAAATAGTATCAGTTGTGATACCTACCAGGTGCATGCTGCCGTCAATGGCAAATTTGCGGTAGAGGTCATAGTTCATTACGTCCCATGAAGTTGATGGTGCCCAGCTGATTGTTACCGCCCTGTTGGGTTTTAGAACAGATACCGCTTTGATATAAACCTTAGCCGGGGCCACATGGTCAAAAGCCCTGGCACTGTCGGTGTTGGAGAATGAGATGATGGTACTGTCCAGGCTATCAATACCCACTACCTTGTATTGGTATTCAATACCGCAATACACGAGGGTATCGTTAAAATGGAAGCTGTCTTTTGCAGTTGATCCAAAGATTTTTCCATCCCTGTAAATGATATATTTTTCCACCCGCCATCCCTGGTATCCATTCCAGTTCAGCTGGTTATAGCTGTTCTGGGCCTGTACTTTCAACCGGATGCTTTCGTGGACAAGGCTGTAGTTTCCCAGGTTGCCGCAACTGTCAAAAGGCTGTATTTTATAATAATAAGACTGTCCATAAGTGTTCAGTCCCGAATCCACCATGGTCGTATCGCCATATACCTCTTTGATCAAAAACCAGCTGAACCCGTCGTTGCTCCGGAAGATATTATATCCCTTGAGGTTGACATCTTTGGCAGGGTTCCAACTTACGGATATATTGCCTGTTAAACTGCCTGTCCTGGTGACCGAGACAGACTTAATGGGCCTGGTTTTGGGTCTGACCGTATCGTAAGCTTTGATCGTGATCGAATCAGAAAACGTAATTTCATTATTGGCCAGCAATGCCTGTACCTGGTAGGTATACTTGTGCCCGCAATAGATATTGCTGTCGGCCAGTACCGAATCGGTTCCGGTCGTTTTCAACAGATAAGGCAGTCCGCCGTCTTCGGATTTATAAACGACATAGCTTTTTACCGGGACACCCAGGTAATTTTTCCAGGTCAGCTGTGCATTCAAATCGTTGTTTTTTACTGACAGCAAAATCGGGCGGTGGATGCGGGAGTTGATCCCCAGGTCGCAGACATTATAGATCACGATATAATATTTATAGGCATACTCGATGGTATTGAGGGCCGTATCAATATAGGTGGTATCGCCCAGGTTGGTGCGGTTTTCCACAAGGGTATACTGGCCATTGACCGGGTTCATCGCATAAATAAAATAACCTCTGGCATTGGTATCATTGGGGCTGTCCTGTCGCCATTTTACCATGATCGCTCCCTTTTTCTCATCACTTTTGACGACGGTGGCATAGACCAGTTGTGCCGAATCCGCCAGGGGAACGACACTGGGCACGATCCCCAGTGTATCTGAAAAACTGCTGTCACCGGCCGCGGTAATAGCCAGTATCGTATAATAATACTGCAACCCGAGGCTTACCGAATTATCATTAAATGCATGCTGTTGGGGTGAAACAGTTCCGATGCCGGTGAACGTTTTTCCGTCTTTTGACCTGAAGATATGATAGCTGCTCACATCCGGCCCGGTATAGGCGGTCCACTGCAGGCCGACCTCGGGGGTGCAGAAGACCGACCTGATCTTGAGGAACATCAACGTATCAGAATTGGATGGTCTGGACCGGTTGGCTTTATTACAGGAATCTATCGCTATGATATAATAGGCGTAGCGGTTGTCATGTGGCCGGGCGCTGGTATCTGTATATGAAGAATCATAAATGACCGTGTCAATCAGAACCGGTATGCCTTTGTTTTTGCTGCGCCAGATCTCGAAGAATTTGACATCGCTTTTCGGGTCCCATTGCCATGTTATTTTCACCGATTGGGAAGGCAATACCGTGGCATAATTTAAAACCGGTGGTTTTGGTTTGATGGTATCAAATGGGGTTACGCTCACCGTATCCGACTGGCTCAGGTAAGCGCCTGTATTGTCCAATGCTTTAATGCGATAGGCCTGAGGAACATTGCAGGGCAGGGTTTTAGATGTATAAGTAATTATATTGCCCGGTACTGAATCCAGTACCTTCCATCTGGAAGCAATCAGCTGGTAGATATAATATTCTTTCACGGATGCAAAACCCTCATAGGGCTTCCAGTTCAAACGAACCGTATCATCGAGCGCGGTACCACTGATCTTGACCGGGGAATGGAAACTACTGGAGGTACTGCGGTTGGCCGCACAGGAATCAATGGCTACAATGCGGAAAGCATATACAGAATCATAAGTCGTCAACCCGCTGAAGATAAATGAGGTATCGATATTCACTGTATTGGCTACCTGCCAGTTGCCATTGGCTCTTTTGATGCTGAGTTCATAGAGTTTTACCTTGGGAATGGATTTGTACCAGTACAATTGAATATGGCTGCCGTCGAGTACGGTGGCATACTTAATCACAGGTGCAGGCGGTTTGATGGTATCATAAGGGGTCAGTTGCACCGTATCGGAAAAACTGAGGTACTGACCGGTATTGTCCAGTGCTGCAATCTTATAGGCCTGTAACACATCGCAAGGCAAAGGTTTATGAAGATAACTCAATGTCGTGCCACTGACGGAATCGATCTTCACATAAATACCGGTAGTCTTATTGAGCTGGTAGATATAGTATTTTGATACACTATTCCAGCCTTCGTATTTTTTCCAGGTCAGCAAGTTAGAAAGGTTTTGGTCCTGTCCGCCGAGTTGCACCGGGGAATGATAAAGCGATGGCTGGCTCCGGTTGGCCGCACAACTATCGATGGCAACGATCCGAAAATCATACACCGAATCAGGGGTGTTCAAGCCATTGAAGATAAACGAGGTATCGATCCTCACCGTATCGGCTATTTTCCAGTTGCCATTGCCGGTTTTGATACTCAGTTCATAGATCTTTACTTTGGGGATGGATTTGTGCCAGAACAGTTCTATTTGGTTGTCATTGAGCACCGTGGCATACTTGATAACCACTTCCGGTGGCTTGATGGTATCATAAGGGGTGAGTTGCACCGTATCGGAATAACTCAGGTACTGACCCGTATTGTCCAGTGCTACGACCTGGTAAGCCTGCATTACATCACAAGGCAGCGGTTTATGAAGATAGCTTAGCGTCGTTCCGCTTACCGAATCGATCTTCACATAAATACCGGTGTTTTTATTGAGATGGTAGATATAATATTTACTTACACTATTCCAGCCTTCGTATTTTTTCCAGGTGAGTAAATTAGATAGGTTCTGGTCCTTTCCCCCGAGCTGCACCGGTGAATGATAAGCTGATGGCTGGCTTCGGTTTGCAGCGCAACTGTCGATGGCAACGATCCGGAAATCATAAATCGAATCAGGGGTATTCAAGCCGTTGAAAATAAATGAGGTATCAATCTTTACGGTATCGGCTATTTTCCAGTTGCCCTTGCCGGTTTTGATGCTCAGTTCGTAGAGTTTTACTTTTGGGATGGATTTGTGCCAGAACAGTGCTACCTGGTTGTCATTGAGCACCGTGGTATACTTAATCACCGGGGCCGGTGGCTTGATCGTATCATAAGGAGTGAGCTGCACCGTATCGGAATAGCTGAGATACTGACCGGTATTGTCCAATGCGGCAACCTGGTAAGCCTGCATTACATCGCAGGGCAAAGGTTTATGCAGATAACTTAAAGTCGTTCCGCTGACCGAATCTATCTTTGTCCAGATAGAAGTAACCTTATTGAGCTGGTAGATATAGTATTTTGATACACTATTCCAGCCTTCGTATTTTTTCCAGGTGAGTAAATTGGATAGGTTCTGATCCTGTCCGCCGAGCTGCACAGGTGAATGATAAAGCGATGGCTGGCTTCGGTTTGCGGCACAACTGTCGATGGCCACAATCCTAAAATCATACACCGAATCAGGCGTATTCAATCCATTGAAGATAAATGAGGTATCAACCTTTACCGTATCTGCAACCTTCCAGTTGCCTTTCCCGGTTTTGATGCTCAGCTCATAAAGTTTTACTTTGGATATTGACTTGTGCCAGGACAATTGTATATGGCTGTCATCCAATACCGTTGCCAGTTTGATCACCGGTCCCGGAGGCTTGATGGTATCGAACGGCGTTAATGTAATCGAATCCGACATGGTCACATAGGCTCCTCCGTTTTCAAAACCTTCTATTTTATAGATATGGCTCACATCGCAGGGCAGGGGTTTATCTGTGTAATGGAAAATATCATTATTCACTTTGGCAAGGGTATCCCATTTGGGTGTACCGTTGTAACGGAGTATCGCATAGTCTTTTAACCCATAACCCCGGAAAGATGTCCAGTTCAGGCTATCTCCCAGGTTCTGAGAATCTCCCTTTAACCGGATGACACAGAAGGTATCAGAAGGGGTGGCATTGAGGCATGAGTCTCTTGCGATGATCGTATAGCAGAGCTGGTGGTTTATCGTATTCACAGCTTTATCGAGATAGCTCAGCGCTTTACCGGGTGTGGTAAACAAAATATTACCGGCAGTGGCCCAGTTGCCATCGGTAGCACGCTGAATAACAAAATCATAGGTATCCAAAGAATCTGAACCGATAAAATCTATCCTGGTAGTTGTGCCGTTAACTACCGTTGCATTTTTGAACTGCGGCGCATCGGATGGGACAGTATCTATGGCCTGCCTGCCCATGGTATCAGACCAGGACAGTTCACCGGGCGCATAGCCTTCGGCAGCAATGCGATATCTTTCTACCGAATTGCATGGCGCCGGGAAATACCTGGATGCCGTATCGTTATCAGCAACACTGTCGATGGTTTTAAAATTACCGCTGATCAACTTCTGGATATAGTATTTTTTTACCTTGAATCCTTGATAATGTGTCCAGTTCAGAATATGCAGAAGTTCACCCACACTCACGGTGAGGGTCATGTTTTTGTGAAAGACCGAACTGTCTGATTTTGTACCGCATGAATCCACGCTTACCAGATAATAATGCTGGTCGGCGCTCTGGGTATTTAATCCTGTGTGGGCAAAACTATCAATGGTTGGAGCGATGTTGTCTTTGAGCAGATTGTAGTTTGTTCCATCAGCAGAATAATACAGCGTATTGTATGCCAGGTGGGGGGTGTTGATACTTTTCCAGCGGATAACGACCGTTCCGTTGGTGGTGGAAGTAACTGTTTTGGTGACAGTTATGATCTGCGGGGTATCCACAAAAAAGGTCTGGTTGCAGCTCTGGTTGCTCCAGGAAACATTGGCAGTGCTGTTGTCATAGGCTAAAATCCTGTAGCAGTATTTGCTATGGTAGTTCAGCAGGGAATCTTTAAAAGTTGTGGTACCTGCTGTTAAGCTGGTTAACAGGCTTTCTGTTCCGCCATTAACCGTACGGTAGATCTCGTATTTTTTGACCGTAGCCCAGCCGGAATATTTGTTCCAGGAAAGGTAAATGGATTTTTCACAGCCTTTAATTGAAGTGTTTAATGCAACCGAGCAATGTGATGGCGATAGCCCGCTCAGGTTGCCTGCGCAGCTGTCCTGCGCTTCAACTGCATAACAATAAGAATTACTGGTATTTAATCCTGTATCCGTATAAGTGGTTACATTGCCTAATGATGCTATTTTAACTCCATCACGATATAAATTATAGTTTTTAACATCGTTGGAAGTTGTTTTTATCCAGTTGACCTGTATGGACTTGCTGCTGAGTACGGTAACATAAGTTATGGCAGGTTTGGCAGGGCGGATCGTGTCGAAAGGAACGATGGCAATACTATCGGAATAAACAGTGGCATTGGTACCACCATTTTCGATGGCTGCGACGCGGTAATAAAAAGTATCGTTGCAGGAACCTGGTGCGATAAAGGTTGTCGTTGAGGGCAATACCCCTGTATAAGTATCTGCCCAGGTGGTCTTCTTTGTGCGGGTCTGGACCGTATAATTTTTAATATTAAAACCTTTATAAGCCGACCAGGACAAATAACTCGAATCATCCAATGCCTTACCGTTCAGCTGGATGGCGCGATGCATCTGTGTTGTTTTTGAAGTGTTGCCGCAGGAATCAAAAGCATAAACTTCATAACTGAAAGTATCGGTCAGGGTATTGATATTATCGGTAAAAGTAATCGGAGAATTTTTAGGCCGGCTTATGGTTCCAACTTTAGCAAATACCCCATTGTTTTTACTTCTGTAAACATTATAACCAATGACATCCGGGGCAGTTACTTTATTAAAGATTAAACTGATATGTGAGCCATCTGTAACGGAAGCACTGATGATGGAATCTCTTGAAGGAGAAATAGTATCATAAGGCATAACCATCACGCTGTCAGAATAGACAATGGCATTGGTGCCTCCATTTTCAATAGCCTTTATACGGTAATAAAAGGAGTCGTTGCAGGATCCGGGTGCAATATATGTTGTGGTTGAAGAGGAAATCCCGGTATATGTGTCCACCCAGTTAGTATTTTTCTTCCGGGTTTGAATGGTATAATATTTAATATTAAACCCTTCATATGGCGACCATGACAGCAGGCTTGAATCATCCAGGGCTTTGCCGTTGAGCTGGATGGCGCGATGCGTTTGTGCAGTCTTTGAAGTGTTTCCACAGGAATCAAATGCAAAAACCTCATAACTAAAGGTATCCGAGAGGGTGTTGATATTATCTGTAAATACTATTTGAGAGCTTTTAGGCCGGCTTACTGCTCCGATTTTAGAAAATACCCCTGAATTTTTATTCCGATAAATATTATATCCGATAACATCCGGATCAGCTACTTTATTGAAAGTTAACTGTATATGAGATCCATCAATCACTGAAGCACTGATTATAGAATCTCTCGCCGGAGCAATGGTGTCAAAAGGCATAACCATCACACTATCAGAATATGCAATGGCATTATTACCGCCATTCTGAATTGTTTTAATGCGGAAATAGAAGGAGTCATTGCAAGAACCGGGTACTATATAAGATGTTATAGCAGGTAATATTCCGGTATAGTTATCTGCCCAGTTTGTATTCTTTCTTCTTGTCTGAATTGTATAGTTTTTAACATTAAATCCCAGGTATGGAGACCATGTGAGTTTACTGCTATCATCAAGAGCTTTACCGCCAAGATGAACTGCCTGATGTTTCTGCGTCGCTTTTGACTCATTCCCGCAGGAATCCAGTGCAAAAACCTCAAAACTGAAAGTATCGGTAAGGGTGTTAATATTGTAATTATAAGTGTAAGGGCTTAAAGCAATGTTCTTTGCTAAAACTGAATCGAGCAATACAAATGATCCGCTGTTTTTCTTTATATAAACCAGGTACTTATGTGTTGTTTTCTTGGTGACTTTGTTGAATTGCAGGGCGATATGGCTGCCGGAGGTTACAGATGCTGACAAGATGTTAACCTGAGTGGGAGAAATGGTGTCAAAAGGGGAAAGAGCAATACTATCGGAAACGCTAGCACTCCCGTTAGAAGACTGAGTAATAATGCGGTAGGCATATGTGTATCCACATTTCAAACCTGAGCTATCAACATAAGCAGTATCAGTACTCTTAATTGTTGCCAATATGATAGCTGCTACAGATGGTACGGGGCTGATTGTAAATCGTTGTATTACTACCTTGGTTGAGGATGCAAAACCCGCATAAGGAGTAAAGTGAAGGAAATTAACAAGATTACCCGCATTACCTCTTAAATAAACAGGACTATGAAAAACGGATGTGTCGCTATTTATCCCGCAGGAATCAGTTGCAATTACTATGTACTTGTATAAATGTTTATCGTTTGCAAGGCCGGTTTTAATTGTAAATGAATCTATTGCAGAATCAATTGTCGCAGAAATAGTTTTATATCCAAGCGTACTGATCTTGGAATAAGCACCACCATCAACCGAAATATACTCAGTAAGGGACTTGATATTTCGAGTGCTTTTCTCCGACACTACAAGGTGACTACCAGTATTATTGTTCTTATCGCCGGCCAGGTCATCAGTTACAAACTCAATAATGGGCTTAGGAGGTTTAGCAGGCAATACAACAATCTTTACAGAATCTGTCAGCACGCAACCATTACTAAAAGAAGAGGAAACAGTATAAGTTGTCGTAGACAAAGGCGCAGCAACAGGAGAGGCAATTGTAGCATTATTCAGGGTACCAGAAGGGGTCCATGAATAAGAAGATGAAAGACTTGAGGCTTGTATTTTAGTTGAGGCACCGTAGCAGATCGTCGTATCTCCTGACGCACTTAATGAACCGATAAAGGTACTTGCCGGCAAAACAAGATTATACAATACCGAACCGGACGTGCCATTTGCCGCACCATAAGTTGAACCATAACAAGTGGAAGATGGGTACAATAAAGTTCCTGCCTTTCCATAGCCAATGGAAGTATTTACGTTTGAAGGAGTTGCACTGCCATTAAACCATATCATACCCCCACCGCCGCCGCCGCCCGGGGCATGACATTGACTGTTTGCATAGTAATCATTTCCCCCATTCCCACCATTGGCCGATACGTTCAGCGTTTTATTAAACCCGGAAATTATATCCAGTATAATTGTACCGCCTGCACCACCACCGCCCGCACCATCGTGGTATGCAATTTTTGCAGAATCACCATTTGCCTTAATGTTATAATTATTCCCGACAAGTGTATTTGCCTGGATAATAACAATACCTCCTCCATTTCCTCCATTTGAACTTTTGTTGAAATAATTCTGCCCACCACCACCACCACCGCCAGGGAATATTTTGTTTTGAGAATTTGAATAGGTGATCGGGATACCGCCAATACCGCCATCAGCAATATTAGATGTTGAATAAGATACTTCTTCACCACCGACACCTCCTGAACCGGAATTGCCGCCACCACCGCCGCCACATTGTTCTGTATTTCCACCGCCGCCTCCATTTGCCATAGGGCCACGAGCGGCCTGGTAATTTTTATTCCGATCCAGCGTACTTAACCCCTCTCCTTTCGTTCCTCCATATCCGCTTGTTTTGGTTTCATAATAATTGGTATCTCCATAACTTACCGAGGTTGAAGTATTATAACTTCCTCCCCTGAAACCAAGTCTGCTGGCGTTGATATCTTTTTCGAGTATCAAAGTCCCGTTTACATTTAATGCAAGTACTCCACCAGTGGATCCATTCCATGTCGATGCTGTAAGTGTATCCGTAACAACGGCATTCTGATATATAGGAACCCTGACCAATTGTACAATACCACTGACATCATAATTGCGGCTGAGTGCATTTTTAAGTTGTATGGTATTTCCGGAAATCGATTTAATGCTGTCAAAATCATAATTACCAGCGTTGTTATAGCTTTTTATTGAACCAAACTTAGATGAATTTGAAGAATCGACTGTTGCACCTTTCATCTGAACGATTAATACATAATCATTTACTGAAAATCCTTTGTTTGAAGTTACCGTAAGAACAGGCAGGCAACGTGATTTCAAAGCAGTTACACTTGTATAATTATTTACAACACCAGAAATATAAGAAACCGGACATTTTGAAGAATCAACTTGGATTACAAAAGTATCTGCAATAGAGCAACCATAAATATTTGTGATATTCGCATATAATGTCTCATTCTTATATGGTGTGATCCATACTACAGAGTCCGTAGGTTTATCCACCTGGGATGAAGGGCTCCAGCTAAAAGTTTTACCACCCGTCCCCGCCACACTTAGTTGCAGACTGTCACCCAGACAAAAAGTCTTTGTTATTGTTCCCGAATGAGTCGGCAAAGGATTAATGGTAACAATTTTTGTAATCGAATCTGTCTCTGTCCCATTGCCTGAAACAAGTTTTACGGTATAAGTTCCGGCCTTTGTATAAGTGTGTGACGGATTCTGTATTTTAGAAGTATTAGATGACGAAGTCGGATCTCCAAAGTTCCATTTCCAGCTTGTTGGTTTATAATAGGTTGAATCTGAAAATGAAACAGGTGACCCTGTGCATGTCTTCTGCCATTTGAAATTGGCCACAAAAGGTCCGCAAACCAGGGTGTCTTTTGCATTGGGGGATGTCACTTTCATTCCAGTTCCGACTTTAGGACTTGGGGATCCGGTACTAAAAGTTGAAGAATAATCTTTTATATAAGAGGTAAAATCAAATGAAGATAAACTTACAGGATAAATATTGCATGAATCCGGATTTGACCCGTTTTTATCAACTTTAATGAAAAAATAATCCCAGCCGCCATAGCCGAAAACATCTGTAGTATAAGCCTTTGCAAACCCTCCTGTAGGTAAGGCAATAAAATCGTGACCAAGTCCGTCAGTATAGCTATCAGACCCAGTAAGTGGCCCATAGTTTTTTATAAAAATTAATTTACCCGCAGTTGTAAGCCTTGCAATTCCAATTCTATGTACATCACTTTCTGTGATATTGCAATTGAAAACCTTATTTACATTATCATAAATTAAATATCCAAACGAGGTATGACTGTTTTTGTCATAAATATTTGTCCAAAGGTATTTCCCGGTTTTGTCAAATTTTGTAAATGTTGCTACGGTGTTTGCAGAGTTAAAAATATTATAAGTAAATCCTGCCACATAAATACTTGAATCAGAAGGGATATCGACGGCTGACAAAGCCGCATCATAGTTCGATGTGCCAAATACCTTGCTAAAAAGAAGTTTTCCAGCAGTATCAACTTTCATTAACAGCTGGTCATATTGAGAAGAACTACTATATGAAAAACCGCTGATTAAATAATTCCCGTCTATTGATGTTCTTATCTGAAAACCGGCTTCATCATTAGATGAATTTCCGTATGTTTTTGCCCAGACCAACCCTCCATTCTTATCGGTTTTGATCAATAAAACGTCGCCGCTCCCTGCACCATAACTAAAAGTTTCGCCAGATATAAGATATCCTCCTTTTGGGTCATTCATTACGCTGTATCCATAATCATTTGAAGTGCCACCATATGTTTTTGACCAGACAACATTCCCGTTCAGATCAATTTTAAAAAAATACACATCATAACCACCTGCGCCATAACTATCTGTAGTTGAAGATATGACAACTTCTGAGTCTGGAGTCAAAATAGCATCAACTCCTGAGTTGGACAACCATGAGACAGTTCCTTCATATCCGGCCCCACCATAAGTTTTTGACCATATTTTTTTCCCCAAACTATCCATGCGGACAAGTAAAATATCATTATTGCCTGATCCAAAACTATTTGTGATTCCTCCCATAATAAATCCCTTATCCGGAAGCATTACAACAGTAGACCCAAATTCATTAGAACTCCCGCCAAAACTCTTTTGGAAAGTCCCGACTTTCTGACCGTAGGCACTAAAGCCTTGAAAAAGAAAAAATATGAGAATGAAAAAACAAATCCCGGATTTACAAATTTTCCCTTTCAATTTTGAAAAGTTAAATTTACTGAACTTGTTAGATGGGACCAGGGTCATGCAAACATTTTTAAATGGTCTGCCATAATGAAGACCATTTTTGGTTGGAGCGAATATACTTTCATCTGATTTTAGACAAATCAATTAAAAAACACCAATAATCAAAATCTGCTCCCAACCCTTCCTTTGCTTCAAAAATAACAAAAACAGATGGGAATATTCAATAAAAATTCAAAATTTCTTACGCGCTTAAGGTGATTTATTTTATTCAATGATTTTTGCAATTCCTCTCATAAAGTGCAACCTCTTTTATATCTGTAAATTGTCTTTGACAATACCTTAAGCATCCAATTTTAGATTCCTGAAAATGATTCTGATTATCTTTTTTGAGAATATCTGGAATAAGGAAGACAAATATCCATAATAAGGTTGATTTTGGGAAAACAACCTTATTTTTGTTCTCAATAATGAAGAAGTTGGTCAGTTTGGGCATATTGTTGATATTTATGTTCCTCCTCGGAGGACAGTTTGTTATATACATGATACGCCTTTCTGAAAACAGGGAGTTTATGAAAGAGGCTATTCTGAATGGATCATTTAAAAACAGCGAAATTGTTTTTTCAATAGAAAATAACCAGAATGAAATTGTCATTGAGGGAAATGAGGTAAGTAGACAAGGCCACAGATATGATATTATTAAAATAGAACATAAGGGAAATACAACGATCATTCATGCTATTAACGATGCCAATGAAGAACGGCTCGTGGCTCATTTGAATGATGAGTACAATAATGGTATCAGCCGCCAGGCACCATTAAACGATCATAGATCAGTCCAGCTTCTCGAAGACTTTTTTAAAGAATACCTTGCCAATATTCCACTGAATTTGAATACAGGGAGTCATATTTCATTCATTTATGACCAACTTCCGGTCTTATCCGCCAAAGATGGATTTATAGAATTCTATGTGCCTCCGCCGGATTATATAGCAGCATAACTCTATTTTTTATTTATCTGGTCTCGGGCATATCAATATATGCAGAAACCAGGCGCTATTCATTAATCTCAAAATTTTCAAATCATTATGAAGTCTTATTATAAAATATATGTTTTTATTTTGCTGTTTGCGGCATTCAAAATTTCCTGCCAGGCACAAAGCCGTTTGCACGGTAAAGTATCAGACGCTGCAGACAATGAAGCCATTGCCGGGGCAAGTGTTTATTTGTCTGATCTAAAATCGGGAGCAAATTCCAAAAACGACGGTTCTTTTTCAATTGATAACATTCCTTCGGGCACTTATATTGTTGAGGTTCGTTTCATTGGTTACGGTACTTACACACAAAGTATTACTATCAAAGGAGATGTTGAAATGAATTTCGAACTCACATCGGCATCCATTGAAGGTGAGGAAGTGGTCATTAACGGTAATGCGATGGGTTCAGATGTTGAGACATCTTCCCAGCCTGTAACCGAAATACCAAACAGCTATCTCACGCAAAACGCTTCAACAAATGTTATCGATGCCATCTCAAAAGTGCCCGGTGTTTCTGCAATCACAGACGGACAAAGCATTTCAAAACCTGTAATCAGGGGCCTTGGGTATAACAGACTTGTAACCCTCAATGATGGTGTACCCCAGGAAGGACAGCAGTGGGGAGACGAATTCGGCATTGAAGTAGACCAGAATTCCGTTGACAGGGTAGAAATTCTCAAAGGGCCGGCTTCTCTGATCTACGGCTCAGACGCATTGGCAGGCGTTATAGATTTATTACCTGAAAAACCGTTGCCTGAAGGGGAGGTAAAAGGCGATATGTTGATGAATTATCAAACCAATAACGGGTTGATAAATACTTCCCTTAATATTGGAGGTACCCAAAACGGGATAAACTGGAGTGGTCGCCTCACCAATATCATGGCGCATTCATACCAGGACCCAAATGATGGTTACGTAATCAATTCCCAGTTCAGGAACATTGCATACGATGCAACTATAGGTATACACCGTAGCTGGGGCTATTCACAATTGCATTACTGCTATTTTAACCTCCAGACAGGTATTGTGGATGGAACCCGCGGACCTAATGGAGAAATGCAGCGAAATATCGCCCTGATATCCCATGACGGTACCATGGACAGTGCCATATATGTTGATCCCACAAACCAGGAAAGGAAATCATATACACCATTTGTCATCAACCAGCTGGTACAGCACACCAAACTGGTGTGGGATAATGATATCAAAGCAGGGGAAGGAGATTTTATCGCAAGATTTTCATGGCAGAAAAACCAGCGTCAGGAGAATAATGATCCGACAATTCCCGACATCTCAGATATTTATTATTACCTGAACACCTATACTTACGATCTTAGATATGAATCCCCGAATAAAAACAATTTCAACTATGCTATAGGGATCAATGGATTGTACCAGGATTCTAAAAATCTTGGAACCCTTTTATTAATACCTGAATATACATCTTTAAGTGCAGGAGCTTTTGCAATAGCCAACAAAAAAATAGGCAAACTAACCCTTAGTGCCGGCATCAGGTATGACACAAGGCAGTTTACAGGACACGATTCATGGATTGATTCATCGGAGGCACCCGTTGCAGCCAATACACCAGGAGCATTGCATCGATTTAAAGGATACACATCTAATTTTAATGGTGTGTCCGGGAGTGTAGGCGGGACTTACAATTTCACAGATGCATTATACACGAAAGTGAACATTGCCAGGGGTTTCAGGGCGCCTAATGTAGCGGAAACAGGATCTAATGGAATTCATGACGGCACAGTTGTTTATGAAATAGGAAACAGGGATTTACAACCGGAACAAAGTCTTGAATTTGATATTGCCCCCGGGATAAGGACCAAAAATTTTACATTTGAGTTGGATTTCTTCAGCAATACCATTAATAACTTCATATTTGCGAAAGCCAAACTCGATGCCAATGGACACCTGGTTTATGATAGTAGTACGGCAGGCTTTGGCCCGGCACCTGTATTTAACTATAGCCAAACCAACGCAGTACTTAACGGAGGAGAAGCTATGCTGGATTTTCACCCTGCCGCGGTAAGCTGGTTTGATTTTTATGCAGCCTATAGCATTGTAAACGCGAAACTAAAAGGAGTACCTGATTCCATCCAGTATCTTCCATTTGTGCCACCTGCCAGGTTACAGGCAGCCATAACCTTTACAGCTAAAAAACTTACTAAATCATTGCACAATGCTTATTTCCGTTTTGGAGGATTGTATAGTTTCAAACAAAATGATATTTATCTTCAATCTTCAATATACACGGGACTCAACACTGTGCAAAGTCCTGCTGAATATGCAGCAAGTCGCGCTCCTACCGCAGCATATACTTTATTGAATTCGGGAATTGGCAGCGATATAATGGCCAAAGATGGGCATAAGATATGTTCACTCTATATTTCGTGCGATAACCTCGCCAATGTAGCCTATATGGATTATATGAGCCGCTTTAAATATTATCCGGCAGACTACGCTGTTAATCCTCCAAGAGTAGGGGTTTACAACATGGGGCGCAATTTCAGTTTCAAATTAATTATCCCTATCGGATAAATCTTAAAACATCTCAAAGCATTGATAAAAAGGGCATTCGAAAGATTGCCCTTTTTATTTTCGAGGCGTTTTTGAGAAATTTAAAAAAAAGTGAAATTTTTACCTCACCTTTTGCCATCCACTTTCGTCTAATGTTTTGAAAAGGCGCCAAAGCCATCTGGTGCCGTAAAGTGGTGAGGTTGTAAACAAAAAGAAGGGGCAAGTAACATGCCCCCTCGGAATAGACAAAAAATAGATTATAACCCGTTTGCAGCCTTCACCTCTTTTCAAGTACAGAATATCTTTCTGTAGATGAATACCTGATCCGCGAATTTACATAAAAATCAGTTATGTTGTTCCTTCAATGGCATATTAATTTCAGGATCATGATTTGGATCATAAATTACTGGAAATCTTTTCATAAGAAATCGCAAATCTCATAAAAGGCATAAGATTTCAACCTGATTTTTTTAAAGATAATGCAAAATTAACAACGTCAGATTTATGTCCGGAACGATCTCATCATTGAACCTCTTCAACCTGAAATTTCCCCGAATTAATTTAGCTAAACATCATTGCGAAAAAGCTATCTGAAGCGTATGAAAAAAATGTAGAGCATTTCAGAATCCAAACTTTTGCAATCATCTGACAAAATATTAAATTTTGAATCAGAGTTTCACGGATTGCAAAATGAATATATTTGTCGGGGAAATTTTGGGTTTTACTTACAGGAACGAGTAATAAGGGAAGTATTTGCAAAGAAAAACTTTACAAATATTTACAATTATCTTCAATTGTATGATTTTTATCATATTTTTATCATTGTATTTTAGCTAAAGATTTATGTATATTTATATAAATATTTGTATAATAACATTTTACAATAATATCACTTTGCGTCTTGATCACGAGCTCATAATCATAAAATCATCTTATTGTACGTAAGATTTGTTAGATATTTTAACAATTTTCAAAATAAAATTAAAAATTTGTTAGATTCAATTAAACTTACGTACTTTGCCAAAGAGGTTACCTAATACATCTAAAATCAAATGAAAAAATTATTACTATCTGCAGCTATGCTGTTTGCTGCCATCTTTTCAAACGGCCAATGCAATGAAAAAGCCATCACTCTAACCAGTGATAATGTAAATCTTAAAGCAGGAACCATCCATGAACATTCTGCTGACTTTAAGAAGGTAAAGCTGCCGGCAACCGGCACAAGCAAAACCTGGGATTATTCAGGACTCAGTGGTGGTTCAGCAATTACTTACGGCTATGTCAAAAACAAAAGCAAAGACTTTTCTAAAACAGCTGTTGTTGATACTGGCGTTTTTTTTCTTTTTGACACCGACCCTGCAGACAACTATCCAGGCTCTATAGTTTATGATGAAGATTGCAAAGGGCTCTTTCTGGCTGGCAACGCGATGGAAGATATCAACAAACCAGAACCGGCTCCTGCTCCGGCGGGTGATGCCATTTTTATCCCCAAGCAGAATGATGTGCCATCTGCAAGGGTTGATGTTATTAAATTCCCTGCAACAAATAACAGCAGCTGGAGTTCAAAATATTCTCAAACCTTAAACTGGACACTCACCCTTCAGGAACTGGGATGGTCTGATATAAAATGTAGAGAAGTAACTTATACTTCAGTTTCAGATAAAGTTGTAGGATATGGAGATGTAAAAATACCGGCAGCCAAAAAGAACGATAAAAATGACTTTGATGCACTCATGGTCAAACATGGTGTATATACCTACGACAGCCTTTTTGTGGGTGTGGTGTCCAACGATTTAATCCTGCAAAGCTATTTTGGTATTCAGGGCTGGTCACTTGGTTATCCAACTTCCCAACGTATGGTGGATGAATATGCAAGTCTGTACGGCCCTGATTTTATAACAGGGCTTGAAGAAGCTTTTGGTTCGGCTATTGACCCATACGCTTTATTCTCTTCAAATGGTGTATCTCAAGGAATGGTAACTGCAAATGACAATAGTGAAATTTTTTATACCACTGATAATTTCAGACCTGCTATTACTTTTGATTTCGGAACTGACAATACATTTTCAACCCTTGCAGGTATTGTGTACAACACAGATATTGAGGGCAATAATGATGGTGAAGGAAGCGTCCAATTGGTTGATCCTTTCCTCAACGGGACATCAAATTCAAACGAATCAGCATCGGGTATAAATTCAGCTATCAATAATATTGCTCAGCTCAATGTTTACCCAAATCCTTTTGCAAACAGAAGCACACTGAACTTTACTATTGTAAAAAATTCCGACGCCACATGGATCCTGAATATAATGAACATGACGGGACAGATCGTTGAATCTATACCTGTTACTTCAAGAGGCAACCTGAATATTCCTGTTCAGATCAAAGGAAACCTTAGAAGCGGATTGTACTTAATGAATGCCATTGACGAAAACGGCAAACCCGTGGGTACTACCAAACTGAATGTAATTGCTTCTGCTTTCTAGAAGAATAAAATATAACTATTGGGGTATATCCCATGTTTCTGATATAGAAGCATGGGATATTTTTTTGATCGATTATAAATTTAAGGACTCTGATTAATCTATTCCAGGTTGTTTGTAATCATCAGCCGCTTCCAGATCATGTCTTTTAATTGATCAAGCCCTGTACCGGCAATAGAAGAAATAAATACATAAGGAATCTTAGGGAGTGTTGGGACGATATGCTCTTTCAGCTCTTCATCAAGCATATCCGATTTTGAAATAGCCAGAAGCCTGTCTTTTACAAGTAATTCCGGGTTGAACTGTTCCAGTTCGTTGAGCAGGATATTGTATTCTTCCCTGATATCTTTGCTGTCAGCCGGTACCATAAACAGAAGAATAGAATTCCTTTCAATATGCCGCAAAAACCTCGTACCCAGGCCTTTGCCTTCATGCGCACCTTCAATGATCCCGGGGATATCGGCCATTACGAATGACTTAAAATCCCTGTAAGGCACAACGCCAAGATTAGGAACAATAGTAGTAAATGCATAATCGGCTATTTTTGGCCTCGCGGCTGATATTACAGATAATAAAGTGGATTTCCCTGCATTGGGGAAACCAACCAAACCCACATCAGCAAGAAGCTTTAGTTCCAGTACCTTCCATCTTTCTTCACCCTCTTCCCCAGGCTGGGAATACATGGGGGTTTGGTGGGTAGAATTTTTAAAATGCGTATTTCCCTGTCCTCCCCTGCCACCAGCAAGTAAAATTCTTTCTTCTCCGTCTTCATTGATTTCAAACTCAATTTCGCCGGTTTCAAAATCTTTGGCAATAGTACCGAGTGGCACATCCAGGATAATATCTTCTCCTTCTGCCCCGGTTTTATTGCTTGAACCACCATTTACACCCCCGGTCGCAATGACATGCTTGCGGTATTTCAGATGAAGTAAGGTCCAGAGTTGCTTGTTGCCTCTTAAAATGATATGACCTCCCCTACCGCCGTCACCGCCGTCAGGACCACCACGTGAATTCATTTTATCCCTGAAAAAATGGTGCGACCCTGCACCTCCTTTCCCGGAGCGACAATTTATTTTTACGTAATCTATAAAGTTTGATTCCATAGTTTTTAATTATTAGGCAATGAGGCAATTTGGAAGTGAGACAATTAAGTTATTAGACAATGAGGCAATAAGACAATGAGACAATTGGCTGACGCACAATCATCAGTATGCAAAATTTTCAAATTGCCTAATTTTCAAATTGCCTCATATTTTTGCTTTAGACGTTATTATTATTTTGTTAAGAATATTCTTAATATGCATAATCTGGTCTAAAAGATGTGTACAATCCGGTAGGTTATTTTTGAATTTGCAAAGCTCAAGCCAATAGATTGTTTCTTCACATTCTTTTGCTGCTATTTTAAACTTATGGATAAAATCAGCTTTGCTCTCTGCATTTTGTGCTTCTCTGACGTTTGCCCCAATCGAAGTACCCGATTTCATTAGTTGATTTTCAAGAACCCATTTCTTTTCTCAGCGAGCAAATCGCAATAATCCATTATGCCTGAAGCAAACTCAAAAGTCAGGTTTACAATAATGTTGTTTCCCTTATCTTCCATTCACAAATTGTCTAATTGCCTAATTGCCTCATTTCCAAATTGCCTCATTGTCTGATTATCTCATTCCCAAATTGCCTCATTGTCTAATTGCCTAATTTCCAAATAATTCAAATCTTCTCCACCCTTCTCTCATGTCTTCCCCCTTCAAAATGAGCTGATAGAAAAGCATTAACAATTTCTTTGGCTTGTGGTTCCGTTATAAACCTTGCAGGCAGGCAAAGTACATTCGCATTATTGTGTTGACGGGCAAGGGATGCTATTTCCGGATTCCAGGCCAATGCTGCGCGGATGGATTTATGCTTGTTGGCAGTGATGCAAACACCATTACCAGAGCCGCACATAAGCAAACCGAGTTCATGGCCTTCATGGCCAGCCACTTCAGCGGCGAGTTTATGCGCAAAATCAGGATAATCAACAGATTCCTCCGAGTAAGAACCCAGGTCGTTCACTTCATAACCATTCTCACGAAGCCAGACTTTAAGTGTTTCTTTTAAGGGATATCCCGCGTGATCGTTAGCTAATACTATCTTCATCTTCTTCTAATTTTTGTTTTCTTCTCCTATTCCTCGTTACTATATAAGATACCGATATACTTGCCTCGTACAAAAGATAAAACGGCAGGGCAACAAGCGTCATGGTGAGCATATCCGTTGTTGGTGTGATCACAGCGGCCAGGATCAGGATAAACACTATTGCATGGCGCCGGTATTCCCGCATGATAGGGGGCGTTAAGATGCCGGCCTTGCTTAAGAAATAAACAACCATAGGCAACTCAAACGTGATGGCTATGGCTAATGTGGTCATTGTTATCGTATCAATATAATCACCGATGGTGATCTTGTTCTCAAAAGCATCGCTGATACGGTAGGAACCGAGAAACTGGATGGTAACAGGGGTAATGCAAAAATAGCCGAAAAGTATGCCAACAAAGAAAAGTGCTGAACTTGCAGTGACAATACCTCTTGAATACTTAATTTCTTTACTGGTAAGAGCAGGTCTTAAAAACTTCCACAATTCCCATGAGGCATAAGGAAAGGCCAGTACCACGCCAACCGTTAAAGACATTGAGATATGCTGGTTGAACTGCCCTGCCATTTCGGTATTGATAAGGGTGAAACCCATGTCTTTGATGCAAGGATCCGTACTTCCCATTAACCTGCCGAGGGTGCAAAACTGCCGGTAAGTCCAGAAATCAGGATGATAAGGGCCAAGAAAGACAGTATCAAAAATAAAATGCTTGTTGAGGAAAGCAACCACGGCAAATACCAACACTGCTGCCAGAGACCGGATGATATGCCAGCGCAACGCCTCCAGATGGTCTAAAAAAGACATCTCAATGTCTTCTGCCTTCTTCCCGAATCTTAATTTCATTGGATAATTGTATTATTCCCGAAAAATAAAACAGGGAATAATGCAGCAAAGGTAGGGGAAAATGGTGAGTTGGTGAATTGGTCGTTTACTACATAAGCTGGAAATATTGTACACTTGAACCGCTGACATTCCAATATCCATCACTTTTTGATAAGAGGATAGATATATGACAGTTAAATCCATTGTAAAGATCATCTTGCCAGAAATCAACCACAGCTTTTGCCATGGTCTTATCGAAAATAATGAAAGAAAATTGAGGTTGAGCTAATCCAGATAGGTTTGCTGGAATATAATTTCTAATGAAATCTTTTCTTTTCTGTTTCATTTCATAAAGCTTGAAAGGTTCAGATAATTCATTATTTACGCCAAAAAGTCTTTTCACTTTATTAAGATCGCAGTTTATAAGCCATCTCCAGCGAGGTCCTAAATAAAAAGTATTTAACATTTCACTATATTTTGGTGTTAGGTACACTGGAATTTTGCCTATGCTTTTTATGGATGGTCTAAAATTCGTTAAAGAATCAACTTTATTATAATCTGAATAAAACACTTTTATAGCATTAAAGGAACCGTATTTGTAAGATTTAATTATTTCAAGTTGTCCATTTTTGTCTCTTTTAAGAAAATATTTTTTTTGAGCGGAATCTGCTATGAATTGCATTGCAAAATTTACAATCGCAGAATCACTGTCTGAATGGGTACCACAAATCTTATTAACCTTTAAAATTTGTAAAGAGTTATGAATTACATAGAAATTCTCAAAGTTATTAACACTATCGATCCATCCCGCATCAAGCAAAAGATGACAATCTGGGCGATAAGTAATTGAAAAAACCTTGTAAGCCTCTTTTTGTAAGTCATTTAACTTTGCAAATTCAGAATCAGAAATAGGTGGTATTTCTTTATGCCAATTGTCAAAGAATTGCTTCAGTTCTTTCTTTGATTTTGTTTTATAGGCATGCTCAAGAAGTTTTTCCTGATCCTGGGCATGAAGAATAATGGGTAAGAAGAATAAAGCCAGGAGAAGAGGTATGGCTTTCATTTACTTAAGCCTCAATCTCAATTCCTGTCCTGATTATTTCTTCTATGAAAGGATCACCTTGCTCGAAATAGTCTGTGGGATAGGTTCTTGGTTGAATCTCGATATGATGCACCAACGCTTTACCAAACAATCCTATGTCATCAAACCCAATTCCTGAAAATTCGTCAGCAACCAATGCAACATCAATATCTGACCAATTTCTTTGTTCATTGCGGGCATAAGAGCCGAATAGGATGGCTTTTCTCAAATGAATCCCGAGACCCTTGATTCCTTTAACCAGATCTTTTACTTCTTCTATTGCAGCTTGTTGAGTAACCATTGCTTGCTTATTAATACATTGTCCAGAATTTCTTCCGTTTTTATTTTGTCATAGGTTTTGTAAAGAATATCTCTAAAATCGGGATAACGTCCTTCCAAATGAAAATCATTCATTTGAAGGAAAAATATTCGCTGTTCCTCGCTTATTTCAACATTGGCTCGCTTCAATATGCTGGCAATATTATGTATTTTAGGTGGATCATTATTAACATTATTTTTTACCCAAAGAGCCTTAGCTAATTTTTCAATTGTTAGATGAGCTAAAAACAAGGCATACATAAATTTATTTCCACCTATCAGGAATCGAACTACTTCCCAATCCTTTTCCGCAGTCGCAATCCAATACTTGATGTGATCTTGCTTTGTCATCATACAAATGAAAACACTCTTTACTGTTGACTGACGACTGCTGCCTGTTGACTGTATTTATACTTCCCCTTGCTCTTCCTGATATTCACCGCGACCACTTTAAACTCAGGGCACATGGCTTCAGAGTCTGATATGCTGGAAGTTATGTTATTTAACATGATATCCGGGAAGTGGAAAGTAGAACTCAGGATACCCGGTTTTACTTCATCAGTAATCCTTGCCATAACATCCACTTTGCCACGAACGCTTTCTACGCAAACCATGTCGCCTTCCATTATATTATGTTTCGCAGCATCTGCAGGATTTATCATCAATACATCATCTGTAAGGATTTCCACGTTCGGGGTTCTACGAGTCATGGTGCCGCCATTATAATGTTCCAGTTCGCGGTTTGTGGTGATGATATATGGGTATTCTTTTGCGTTTTGAACCAGTTCCTGGCTTTCTTTGAAGTCATTATAAATAAACTTGCCAAGTCCTCTTTTAAAGGTCCCAACATGAAGGATTTGGGTATCAGTACCATCGGCAGCAACTGGCCATTGCAAACCATCATCACCGAGGTTATCCCAGGTAACGCCCGCAAAAAATGGTATTATCTGCGCAATTTCTTCCAATACCCATTTCGGATGATAATCAGGCTGCGGGTAACCCATGCGGTTCATGATATCTACAATGATCTGTCCGTCACTTTTGGTGCCTTCAATAGGCTCAACTACTTTGTTTACTCTTTGTATTCTTCTTTCGCCATTTGTAAAGGTTCCGTCTTTTTCAAGGAAAGAAGCTGCCGGTAATATTACTGTAGCCAGTTTGGCCGTTTCGGTCATAAACAGTTCCTGTACAATCAACAGGTCCAGGCTCTTAAGAGCTTTAACCACATGATGCGTATTCGGGTCTGTCTGGGCCATATCCTCTCCTATGACCCACATGGCTTTGAGTTTTCCATTCAGGGCGGCATCATACATCTGAGGTATTTTCAAACCCACATAATTTGGAAGTTTGGCATGATAAAACTCCTCATACATTTTATGGTATTCCGGATTGGTCACATCAAAATACCCAGCACCCTGGTAGGGTTGTGAGCCCATATCAGCGGCCCCTTGTACATTGTTTTGTCCACGAAGCGGATTCATGCCGCAGCCTGGTTTTCCGACATTCCCGGTTATCATTACCATATCCGCAATAAGCATTATGGCAAAAGTACCCTGGCTGTGTTCTGTAACACCCAATCCATGGAATTCCATAGCTCTTTCAGCTGTAGCATAAGCAATGGCTGCTTCCCGAACGAGGTTGCGATCAACACCCGTCAACCTTTCCATCTCATCAACATTAAGGTTCAGGATGCTTTGTTTGAATTCGGCATATCCTTCCGTTCGAGATTCAATAAATTCTTTATCCTCAAGTCCTTCGCTGAGAATATAATACAACATCATATTCAGCAGGGCTACATTGGTGCCCGGTCTCAATTGAAGATGGTATTTTGCATAACGTGCCAGTTCTGTCTTGCGCGGGTCAATAACGATACAGGGCTTTTTCATGGCAAACTGTTTCAGCTTGGCACCCGTTACAGGGTGTCCGTCTGTAGGATTGGCACCAATCACCATAATTAAGTCCGTCAATTTCAAATCACGGATAGAATTAGTAGCAGCGCCTGTTCCAAATGTACGTTGCATGCCGATGGCTGTTGGTGAATGGCAAACCCTGGCACAACTGTCTATATTGTTAGTCCCGATAACAGCACGTATAAACTTCTGCATCAGGTAGTTTTCTTCATTTGGTCCACGGGCGGATGAAAGTCCGCCAATGGCATCTGCACCATAATTATCTTTAATCCGGGTCAGTTCACCGGCAATAAAATCATAGGCTTCATCCCAACTTACTTTTTCAAATTCACCATTACGTTTGATCATCGGACTGCGCAAGCGATCCGGATGGTTGTAGAATGAAAAGGCATAACGACCCTTCAGGCAGGTATGTCCCTGGTTGGTATCAGCATCGTATGGTGCCTGGATTGATTTTACTTTCCCGGCTTTTACACTTACTTCGAGATTACAACCGACACCGCAATAAGTACAAATAGTTCTTATTTTTTCATCGACGGCAATACTTTTTGATTCATAAACATCTGAAATAGCGCTTGTTGGACAAGCCTGGGCACAGGCGCCACAACTCACACAATCGCTTCCAAAAAATGTTTGCTCGGCACCTTTTACGATATGGCTTTCAAAACCACGCCCTGCCATGCTCAACACAAACTGTCCCTGCACTTCATCACAGGCACGCACACAGCGGCCGCAATTGATGCATTTCGACATATCAGAAGTCATATATGGGTGACTCAGGTCTTTGGTTCGATCGAGATGGTTTTTGCCATCAGGATATCGTACATCACGAATACCTACTTTGGCGGCGACTGCCTGAAGTTCGCAATTGTTATTTACTTCACAGGTCAGGCAATCGAGCGGATGGTCTGTAAGTACCAGTTCCACAATATTTTTACGGAGTTTCAGTATCCGGTCACTTTCAGGATAGATATAAGAATTCGGCATCACGGGCGTATGACATGAAGCCTGTGCTTTGGCTGGTCCGTTTTCTGCTAATGCAACATCAACACTACAAACCCTGCAGGCACCAAATGGATCGAGATTAGGCGCATCACAAAGGGTAGGTACCAGGTCATTACCGAAATTCCTCTTGATGAATTTAAGAATGGTTTCACCTTCCTCAATTTCATAAGGTTTGTTATCGATATAGGCTATTTTTCCGGAAGAAGGCTTGGTTGAATCCTTTTGACCCTTGCTTGACTGGGTACCGAGATAGGCGATGATACTACTCATTTTTCAATCCTTTAAGACATGTAACAGCGAATTTACGAAAGAATTTCGGAAAGAAGGGGTTTTGACCATGTTCAATTAATCAATTCTTTATCCTAAAAATCCCTTTAGGGATGTGATATTGGTAGAAAAATAAATAAATAAAGATCTTGAATCCCGTTAGGGATGATATATATCTTTCTATTTCATATTTTTATCATTCAGGTTCCTTGAATATAAAACGATCCTCAAAATCAATTTCTGATTTTTTCAACATCTCTTTATATTCATCAAGAAATGTCCTTTTTTTATGATGCTCTTTCTGATTCATTATATAACGAATGACAACGGGTAACTGTGATTTGGAATATGAAAAGACACCATAACCTTCCTGCCAGGTAAACTTCGATTTTGTCAAATGATTGTCATTAATCCACTGAGAGGATGAAGATTTTGCATCATACATTAAATCACTGATGGACTGAGTTGTGTGAAAGCCAATTAATAGGTACAAATGATCCTGTACTCCATTTATACAAATCATTTTATGTTTGTTATTTTGGATAACCGCTGTTATGTATTTGAACAATTCACCTTCCCAATCAGAATTGATTAACGCTGCTCTGAATTTTGGAGCAAATACAAATTGAAGATGAACCTGAGAATAGGTATTGGCCATATGTATTATTGAGTTAATTCAAAAATACAAAACCTGAATAAATCTGTCGTAAAATTTGAAATATATCATCCCTAACGGGATTCAATTGCAAATTGTTTTAAATTTCTACCAATATGTCATCCCTAACGGGATTGAAAATAGGCAGAGACTATTTTCAATCAAAATTCCACCACCCGTTTATTAAATCCTCTCGCCTTACCACTTATCCCTATCTTACCCATTATCCCTTTCACGGGTCAACTGGTTTTTCAAAGGATTTTTGTTGACTTCAGCATACATTTTACGGTTTTTTACAATGTCGCAGGCAAGATATATCGCTTCACGGAACGACTGTTCGTTGGCGAGGTTTTTACCGGCAATATCATATCCTGTTCCATGGTCAGGAGAAGTACGGACAACCGGCAATCCAGCAGTAAAATTAACACCGGTATCAAAGTTCGCAAACTTAAACGGAATCAATCCCTGGTCATGGTACATTGCAAGAATGCCATCGAAGTTGTGATAAGTATGTGCCCCAAAGAAACCATCGGCAGGATAAGGCCCAAATACGATGATATCCTGTTTTTTAGCCGCTTCAATAGCTGGGGTTATGATATCAATTTCTTCTTTACCCAACAAACCGCCGTCTCCCGCGTGAGGATTTAATCCAAGGACGGCAATTTTGGGTTTTCTGATATTAAAATCTTCCCTCAGGCTGGTTTGCAGTAATTTAATTTTTCTCAATATACCTTCAGTGCTTATTTTGCCGGGCACCTCAATCAATGGAATATGACCAGTTACAACACCGATTTTAAATTCTTCGCCCGAAAGAACCATCAATGAATCTGTTTTGCCAAAAGCCTGGGTAAGATATTCTGTGTGACCGGGAAAATTAAAAGTTTCTGATTGTATCGTATGTTTATCAATCGGCGCCGTAACAATAGCATCGAGCAATCCTGCCTTCGCATCTTTTACCATTCCTTCTATAGAAAGAAAAGCATATTTGCCGGCCTCTTCACTCGGCGTTCCAAGGGTAATCCGAATGGTGTCCTGCCAGCAATTGATCAGATTCACACGATTATGATTCATCTCTTTGATATCCCTGATCAGGTATGGATTAAAATTAACTCCTTCAATGGTTTTGCGGTGATATGCAAGGGTTGAAGAGGATCCATAAATAATGGGCGTACAAAAATCCATGATCCTTGGCTCAGAAAGGGTTTTAATTACAACCTCGGGGCCGATACCGTTCGGATCGCCAATGCTGATACCGATAATGGGTTTATCGTTGTTATGCATTATGATACCTGTTTTTTAAGTATTTGATTAATAATCTGATGCCGGCTCCGGTAGCATTTTTGGTACGATATCCATCCCCTGTGGGAATATATGCCGGTCCGGCAATATCAAGGTGCACCCAGGGATAATCGGTAAAATGTTCCAGGAACTTGCCTGCCGTAATGGCTCCGGCATTGGTGCTCGATGATACATTTTTCAGGTCTGCAATATCTGATTTTATCATATCTGCATATTCATCCCACAAAGGCAGTTCTACAAGCCTTTCATAGGTTTGCTCACCGCTTTTTTGAAGAATCTCTTTGTCCTTTTCGTCAGCCGTGCTCATATATATTATGCCAAATTGCCCTATAGCTTTTACGGCTGCGCCCGTAAGTGTAGCCAGGTCAATGACGATTTCAGGATCATATTTTTTGGCGTATTCCAAAGCATCACCAAGGATTAGTCGTCCTTCCGCATCTGTATTCATTACTTCAACAGTAGTCCCGCCATACATGGTGATAACATCTCCCGGAGCAGTTGCTTTTACGCCAGGTCTATTGTCCGTAGCCGGAATAAGACCTATAACATGATAAGGCATTTTGGATTTCGCCAATGCATACAAAGTACCAACAACTGCAGCAGCTCCTGCCATATCACTTTTCATCAGATCCATAGAGTTGGGAGTCGGCTTTAAGGTTAAGCCTCCTGTGTCAAAAACGACGCCTTTCCCTACTAATATTACAGGTTTTGAATTCAGCGCTTTTTCGGGTTTCCATTCCAGTATATTAAAGGTAGGGGGATCAAGACTGCCGGCGGCAACCGATAGCAATCCTCCCATTTTCAATGACTCAATTTTGCTTTTATTCAAAACTTCAACATTGAATCCGGCTTCTGCACCCAATTCCTGGATAGATGCACTTAATCCTTCTGCCGTCTGATGTGAAGAAGGCGTATTCACCAGGTCCCTGGCATAATATATCCCATCTACAATTGCCTGTAATTCATCCAGTTCTTTTTGGCTCATTTCTCCTTCAATGGAAATGGATTTTAGTGACTTGTCAGGAGATTCTTTTTTATACCTGGTGAAACGATAAGATGCCAGGGCAAGACCCGTTGCATAACAAAGCAATATTTCATTGTCCTTTTCTGCTAATGCAATTGTTATATCAGAAAAATCATGATTCCTGAGTTCTGATGCCAGGCTTGCCCCAGCCGTTCTTGCAGCTTCAAGCGTTTTATTTCTTGATTGACTTGAATCGAGGAACTGAAAAGAATTCATCCCTCCTCCACGATAAAGACTGATAACTGGTTTCTTGGCTTCTTTAAGTCGCTGGACAGTTATCAATTCATCACTGTTCAAACCAAAAGTATTGATATCAAAATTCTCATTTGATGTCAAAATTGCCTTCGCAGCAGTAGCGGATGAGCTGTTAGCGTGTTGAAACCTGACCATTTAATAATAAAAATATAAAGTAAAAAGTTGGCAAATATAGCAATAATTGAATCGTCTATTTATTGAATGTCCCAATAATTGAATCATGGGGCGTATTTAAGCAGCAACATTGCATGTATTCCGTCAATATCACAGCAGGCAAAATAAAAACACCTTAATTTGTACCCGACATGTATATCTACGCTAAAAAAAGATTCGGGCAGCACTTTCTCAAAGACAAGCATATTGCCGAAAGGATTTGTGATTCATTGGATGTAGAACAGAACTGCAGTGTGCTTGAGATTGGCCCAGGACCAGGGGTACTTACCCAATTTCTGTACCCGGAATATAAAGAAAATTTATACCTGGTTGAAATTGACCGGGACATGATACCGGGGTTGTTGACCAGTTATCCTCTTATAGCCAGCCATATTTTTGAAAAAGACTTCCTGGAACTGGAATTTAAATCTATAGTTGAAGGTCAGATCGCCATCATTGGTAATTTTCCTTATAATATTTCATCCCAAATACTTTTTAAACTCGTTGAAAATTATACCATCGTTCCAACAATGGTAGGCATGTTCCAGAAAGAAGTGGCGTTACGGGTGGCATCGAAACCCGGTAATAAAATTTACGGGTTGTTGAGCGCATGGATTCAGGCATTCTATGAGATTGAATATCTTTTTACAGTAAACGAAGGCTCTTTCTCTCCACCCCCCAAAGTAAAATCAGCTGTCATCAGGTTGACACGAAAAACAGTGGTGCCTGATTGTGATCATAAGCTTTTGCTCCAGGTAATAAAAGCGGCTTTTAATCAAAGACGAAAAACGTTGCGTAATGCCCTGGGAATGTATAAGGATCATTTTGAAATGATACCGGATACTGCGGTTCTCAACAAACGTGCAGAAGAACTGGGATATTTGGAATTTATCAGTCTTACACTTGCCTTTCAGAAGAAGGTAAACTGATTTTTTTAGATGGCCATATATAAATATCTTTGCCCTTTAAATCAAATCCGGACTTTTGAACGAATCACAGGCGAAATTTTTAGTCACCGATGTAGTACCTGAAGGTTTCTTAGAAGGTTTTGAACAACTTGGATTCAAAACCGATCATTTCAAAAGCTTAAGCAATGAAAAATTAATGGATATCATTGACCGCTATACGGGCATTGTCGTCAATACTTCTTTATTGTTAAACAAAGCTGCAATAGATAAAGCTTCCAGACTCAAATACCTGCTTCGCCCGGGTTCCGGCCTCGATAATATTGATACCGGATACGCTGAATCGAAAGGAATAAGAATTTTTAACTCACCTGAAGCCAATGCAGATGCCGTTGCTGAGCATACTATCGGGTTATTGCTTTCACTGATGAATTTTATTCCAAGGGCATCTGAACAAGTTAAACATTTGCAATGGATCAGGCAGCCGAACAACGGAACACTGCTTAAGGGCAAAACCGTCGGGATCATCGGTTTCGGACATACGGGAACTGCTTTGGCTAAAAAGTTAAATGGTTTTGAAACCCGGATTCTTGTTTACGATAAATACAAAAAAGGGTTTGGGGATGAATCCGTTGAGGAAGGCGGTATGGAAGACATCTTTCAAAACGCTGATATTGTAAGCCTGCATATTCCATTAACGGAAGAAACAGAATATCTTGTAAACGATGTGTTTATTGACCGGTTTCGAAAACCCTTCTATCTCATCAATGCATCGAGGGGAAAGAATGTAGATATCAAATCAATAATAAGCGGACTAAAAACAGGAAAACTGAAAGGCATTGGCTTAGATGTTCTTGAAAACGAGAATATTAATTTATATTCAGACCAGGAAAAGCAGGAATTTGAACAACTGACTCAATCCGGTAATATCATCATCACCCCACATATCGCGGGATG